>Ga0070682_100000036_pt1 | contig 149965 bp, 146 predicted proteins | sample KBSC63LmetaG_FD_64668 | JGI IMG/M metagenome (GOLD analysis project Ga0070682, IMG submission 64668) | Corn rhizosphere microbial communities from Kellogg Biological Station, Michigan, USA - KBS C6-3L metaG | ecosystem: Host-associated > Plants > Roots > Rhizosphere | place: USA: Michigan...
TCCTGGGGCTGGAGCAGGTCCCAAGGGTTCGGCTGTTCGCCGATTAAAGCGGTACGTGAGCTGGGTTTAGAACGTCGCGAGACAGTTCGGTCCCTATCTGTTGTGGGCGGAGGAGAATTGCGTGGAGGTTTCCTTAGTACGAGAGGACCGGGAAGCACTGACCTCTAGTGTACCAGTTGTCCTGCCAAGGGCACCGCTGGGTAGCTAAGTCGGGAAAGGATAATCGCTGAAAGCATATAAGCGAGAAGCCAACCACAAGATTAGTTCTCCCTGAAGACCCGTGGTAGATGACCACGTTGATAGGCTGGATGTGTAAGAGCAGCGATGCTCTCAGCTGACCAGTACTAATCGGTCGTTTGACTTGACCATAATTGCCTTGATTTGATGCTGTCTGCAGCGTGCATCACGCTCGACGCTCAACCCGTATTCAATACTTTTAACTCAGATCACAAGTTTCCGGTGATCATAGAGCGGAGGACACACCCGTTCCCATTCCGAACACGGCAGTTAAGCTCCGAATCGCCGATGATACTGCGTGGGCAACTGCGTGGGAAAGTAGGACGTCGCCGGGATAATTTGAAAAGCCCGCGGAGAAATCCGCGGGCTTTTCGCTTTTTAGTCGAAGTTGACGTAAAGCTCGACCGGTGGAGCGGGTGGCGGAACCGGTGCCGGAGTGTCGACGATCAGACGGGCGGGGGCGGCGGATTCGCTGATGCCGATCGTGTGGACGCCGGCCGCCAATGAACCGTGCCGGAACGGCGTTCCGTCGACCGTGATTGCTCCGCTACCGTCATAGCGGAACGCCCGCGCCTTCAATACTTCGAGCGTACGCGTTGCCCCGCGCGGTTCGTGCGCGAGCTCAGCGCCTGGTAGATAGAGATTGCCCCAGTAGTGGGCATAGTGTCCGGCGATGAACGCCTGCTCGTCGCGTCCCAGAGCGGCCGTCCGGTAATTGAACTGAATGCCGGCACAGGCCTTGCGCCGGAGCTCCGGAACCATCCGTTTAAAACCGCCATGGGCATACCACTGCAGCAGTTCGCCGCTCATGGCGTACGCCGCAGGATAGGCGTCGGGTCGGAAGTAGAGCCCAGCCAGATCGAACCAGCGATCATCGGGAGCCGTGACGCGCTGAATCTCCTGCAAGGTCGCGAACTGCGCGCCGGTTGACGGCGCGGCTTTCTGCAGCAATCGCGGAACGCTGTTGATCATCACCAGCAGGAGAGCGACGACTACGGCGATCCCGGACCCGCGATCGAGAGCGGCGATGGCCACGGCCGCGGTAACAGCCAGCACCGGCAGCACTGCGACGTGCACGTACGGCCACGGAAAGGGATTCGCCCATACCGAAGCGATAAGCACGATCGAGAGGAAGGCCACGAACGATTTCCTCGTCGCCAGGCGAACGATCCCTCCAATTGCGAGCAGCAGGAAGACGATGTTCCGCGCGCTCTCGTGCACCAGCCCGGGCAAAGGGCTGAAGCGTCCGCGATTCCCGGTTCCCGTTCCGGCGAAAAAGGCGTCGATGATGTTCTGTTGAAAAAAAGCCCGCGCGCAGCCGAACGGCAACATGACGAGCAGCGCGAGCGCTAGCGGCGCGAACCAGAGCACGACCGGCTGCAGCACGAGGCGAGGCCGCCGTTCACGGACGGCGCCGAGCAGCCACAGGCATCCGAAGGTCGCCGTGGCGAACACCGCCTTCTGCGTGAAGAGGAATCCGACGCCGAGGATCAACGCCTGCGCCGAATAGCGGGCGAGCCGACGGCGGTCGCGTAACTCAAGCGCGAGCGCGGCGATCGTGCAGAGCGCGAGTCCCCCATCGGGACGCACCTCCATTCCTCGCTCCATCATTGTCGTATGAAAGAGAATCATTGCCACGCCGGCGAGCGCCGCAGGCCTTCCGCCGAGGCGGAAAGCACAATAGCCGACGAGCGCCACGGTCGACAGCAGAAGAATGCCGGTGACGACTCGCGAGCGATGAAAACTGCCGACCGGGTCGGTCGTGTCGATCACCGGCGCGATCAGCACGTAAAGCAGCGGATTGTGTCCCTGCCAGAAGTCGCGATAGAGCACGCGCCCGTCGCGCATGTTGTAAGCGGCGTGGATGTGCTCGACCTCATCGACCTGGAATGCGCGATTCCAGATCATTGCGGAGCTCAGGGAGATGCCGAAGGCGATGCCGAAGAGAATCGCGGTCGTGGTCGCGAGCCGCAGCGTTCGCTGCTCATCCATATCCGGATGATACAGAGAACTACTTCTTTTCCTCGTGATACTCCTCTTCGGTGTTGATGTCCCAGATGTTCGCCTTGTCGTGGCGCTGCTCGAGGATGTTGTCGACGGAGACCATGGCCGTAAGCATCGAGTGATCCTGATTGTTGTAGCGATGCATGCCGTTGCGTCCGACGAGGAAGAGGTTCGGAATCGTGTCGACGTAGTTGCGCACTTCCGCGAAGCGGTCGTACGCGCCGAAGTAGGCGGGATAGGTTTTCGGTACGCGGATGACGACGGCGTCGAGGAAGTCGTCGGGACTGGCGAGCTTGATCCGCGCCAGTTCCCCTTTCGCGATCTGGATCATTTGCTCGTCGCTCCAGCTCCACATCGGATCGGTGGAGTTGCAGAAGTACTCCAGTCCGATCCAGGTGGTTGCCGGGTCGGCGACCATGTACGGACTCCAGTTATTGAACAGCTGCATCCGTCCGACGAGCACGTCCGGCTCCTGGACGTAAATCCAGTTGTCCTTGATCGGCGTGCCGTCCGCATCCGTGACGAGGAGCTTCTTCAGCAGGACGCCGACGGTGATGAAGTCGCGATACATCAGCCCCTCGGCGACGTTGCGCACGTTGTCCGGCACATCACCGTCGAGTGCGCGCACCAGCGAGCGGACCGGCATCGACGAGAACACGAAGTCGCAGGCGATCTCCGTCTCCTCCGGCGAACCCTTTTTCTGAACGACGACGGCGCGCACCGATCCATCCGGATTCCGAAGGATCCTGTTGACGCGCGTCTCCATCCGAATGTCGCCGCCCTTTTCGCGAATGATCCGAGCGACCTCGTCCCACATCTGACCCGGACCGAACTTGGGATAGAGAAACTGTTCGATGAGTGAGGTCTCGGTCGACTTCTGCGCGATGTCGCGGCGCTGTGGCAGCAGCTTCTTGAGGAAATGGGCGACCGCTCTCCAGATCGACAGTCCTTTGATGCGCTGCGCGCCCCATTCGGCGCTGATGTCCTGACACGGCACGCCCCACACCTTCTCCGTGTACGACTTGAAGAACGTGAGGTACAGCTCGCGCCCGAAGCGGTTGATGAAGAAGTCCTCGAGATTCGTTTCCTTGCGCGGGAGGAGAGCGCTTCGGATGTACGACATGCCGATCTTGAACGTGCGCCACAGTCCGAGCTTGGCCAGGGTGTCGGGCGACAGCGAGATCGGGTAGTCGAAGAACTTGCGGGTGAAATAGATGCGCGACTTGCGGCCGCGCAGCAGCATGACGTTGTCATCGCGGTCGGGATCGGGAGCCGTCTCGCCTCCCGGCACGCTCGTCGTCATCCGGTGGTAGGTGATGGTCTGCGTCCCCTCGGGCAGCTTCTGGAGGGGAAGGATGTCGAGCCACCAGTTCATCACGCGGTCCGATTTCGAGAAGAAACGGTGGCCGCCGATGTCGATGCGGTTCCCTTTGTAATTGACCGTTCGGGAGATGCCGCCGAAGGCTTCGGTGGCCTCGAAGACGATCGGTTTGATATCGGTACGCTGGAGGAGCTCGTAAGCGGCGGTGAGCCCGGCTGGACCTCCTCCGATGAGGACAGCAGTGCGGGGCTTCGGATGGTCGTTCAAGCGCGCGAAGTATAGCCGGGATCGAACACCGTCTCAGCGCAACTCTTGGCCCGTGATCTTCTCCAGCGCGGCCTTTCCGAACACCTCCTGATAGCGCCTGAGGATCGCGCGTTGAGGGTCGTACCAGCCGAGGATCTGTGCCGTGGAGGGAACGGAGAGGCAATCGCGGAACGTGATCGGGCGCTGAAGCAAGCCCTTCGCTTCATCGCACGTATAAAGCACGAGCTCCCACGTCTTTGGATCGTGCCGGACGTAGTAGCAGTTGCGGTTCCGGAAGTATCGGATGTAGTTCGGCACGACTGATGGCGCCGGGCGTGTGTAACTGATCACGTCGCAGTCCGGCGTCCGGCATCGTTGCGGGAAGTTGGAGTGGAGCCAGCCGATGCGAAGCGCTTCGGAGCACATTCCTTCCACCATCACGAATGCCGGCTTGTGCATTCGCTCGACCACGTCCTCCGCTCCCATGTTGATGACGGTGACGAGACGCTCGAGCCGCAGCCCCTGCGTGACGAGAAACTGCGTGGTGCCCACTCCGAACTGAAGGAGCAGAACGACGATGGCCAGACGCGGCGAACGTTTCAACGCGGCGACGATCGTGTTTCCGCCGATCAGGCCAAGCGGAATGAGGAGCTCGAAGTGATAGATCGGGCCGACGTCCGAAATCCCCGTCGAATAGTAGGCCGCTTGAACGGCGATGAAGAGCGACGAGGCGATGAGCCACATACGGACGCCTCCGTCCGATGGCCGGCCGATGCGCCACCAGTAGACAAGGAGGAGGATGCCGAGCGGCCAGCCGAGCCACCAGACGTTCATCCGCACGATGACGACCGCGAGGTTCTCCAGCAGAGTGCGGAAGTTGTGCGTGTAGGAGTCGACGGTCCAGACGCGTCCGAAACCCCAGTGCTCGACCGGGCTGAAAAGGGCCCACGGAAGCTTCGTCGGAGAGCCGGTGAGGTACCAGTTGAACCAGGCGAGCGTCGCGGCGCCCGCCGCGAGGACGGCGAGCATTGCGCTCAACGCCAGAAAGTTGCGGGATCGATAAAGCACGAAGAGCGTTGCGATGACGAGCACCGTGCCGATCGGAACCATCGCCTGAATTCTGCAGAAGACGCCAAACACCACGCCGATGCTGACGAGCAGTGCCCCCACCCAGGGGCGCGCGGTTTTGGCCTCGGCATACCCGAGCCCCGCGACCGCAATCGCCGCGAGGGAGCTCGTTTGTGATTGGCCCGTCGCGTTGCAGTAGATGAACATCGGCGAAAGCGCGACCAGTGCGGTGGTCCAGCCCGCGAGCTCGTCGCCGCCGAGGAGTCGCGTCGCGCGCCAGACGCAGAAGAGGATCAGCAGTGCCAGAGGGATGTGCATCAGCGCCGGGTAGCCGACGCGAACTCCTGGCACCTGCACGAGAGATTCGCCCGGAAGGTATTTGCCGGTCGCGCCCCGAAGCGTGATCACCGTGAAGGGCTCCCGGATCATGTCGGGCGGGACTTCGCCGCCGATCCGGCCGTATGAGTAAAAGCGAGCCGTCGAGCTGTACGTCAGCTCGTCATCGACGATCGGTCGTCCGCGAAAGACGAAGAAAATCATGAACGAGAGCAGCAGAATCGAAAACGCGGATGAGGCGAGAGCCAGCGTGCGCGGATTGATTCGATCGGCGAAGCGCTCCGCTTTCCATCGGCGCCAGACGGCAAATGAGATGAGCGCGAGTGCCGGCCCGAGGAGGAAGATCCGGGCCGCATGGTCTGCCGCCTGTTCGAACGTGAATCCACGCATCGGAGCCCAGGGCATCGGCTCCGGCGTGAACGGCGCGTAGGCGAATTCGTTGATCGTCTGGGGAATCCGGCCGAGAGCCAGTGCGAAGAGGCAGAGCAGAAGCAGCCCGAATATCAGGCAGATGAAACTGCTTCGATCCGCATTGGTGGAGTTGTCGACCAGACCGATGAAGTATAGCAGCAGGCCTCTGGTCGAAGCCCCGCGGGCCGGTGGTAAACTCCGCGGCCATTCTTCGTCCGATGATCGGTATTAAGGCCAATTTACGCAGGGCGCTGGCGCCGAGCGAATCGTTTTCCGCAATCGTCTTTACGCTGGCGATTCTTGCCGTCGGCTTCGGGCTTTATGCCGGCGACCCCGGCTACTTCTGGCACGACGATTTCCAGACGCAGCACATTGGCGGGTCGCGCGAGATCGCGCGAGCCTGGGGTGAGGGCTCGTTTCCCTTGCTGGCCCGCTGGTCATGGGCCGCCGGTGCATTGGCGGGCGAGTTTCAATACGGTGTTTTCTCGATCTTCCTTACGGTTCTCAACATACTCGTCTGGAAGTTCACTCTGACCCTCGATTCCGTCGCCGCCATTCTCGCGATTACGCATCTCACAGTGACCGCGCTCGGCGCATATCTTCTGTCGCGTGAGTACGGAATCTCCCGGCCGCTCGCCGCAATGGTCGGATTCATCTCCGCATACAACGGATTTCACCTCGGATGGGATGCGGTCAGCTGGTATCCCGGGCTTACGAGCTTCGCATGGCTTCCATGGTTCTGGCTGTTCACTCGTCGGGTGGTCGTGGGCCGCGTCAATTTCGGAACGGTATTCGGCATCGCGTTCTCGCTCTATCTGCTGATTACGGCGGGGTGGCCGTTCACGATTCTCATGGCGCTGCTCGTTGCGTTCTGGCAGCTGCTGATCGCTTTGGAGGCGAAGCGGCTGCGCGCATTCTTCTGGGCTTGTGGCGGAATGACGGCGGGCGTCCTACTCTCCGCACCGGCGCTCATGATGCTGGTCGAGTACCTCCGCGCCACCGACCGCGTCAACTCGCCGCAAATGGACTGGGTCGTCCCTCCCCTCGGCTGGATGGGTCTCATCATCCCGTCGGTCCGCACGAACTGGCACACGTGGCGGGGAGTGACCGGCCACGTCTCCGTCGAGCTGGCAGGTGGTTTCGTTCCGACGATCGCGTTGACGATCGTGGCCATTCTTGCCCTCCGCCGTTTCTGGAAGGCGAATGTCGCCGAGATGGGTCTGCTGATCACGTCCGTTGCCTTCGCGATGTCGCCCAGCATCGGCACGTTTCGCTGGAGCTTCCGCTGGCTGCCGCTGGTTCATCTCGTCTTGGCGATCATCGGCGCCCGCGCGCTGGAGATGATCGAAGAGATCCGGCCGCGCCGCCTACCTACCGCGCAACTCATCGTGACGCGCTGGAATCCCGGCGTCTGGGCGATGGCTCTCATCGTCATTGTGCTCAGCGCATCTTTGAACGATGACGGAACTGAGAAGACGTTTGCGGTTACGTGTGTGCTGCTCGTCCTCGCGCTCTGCTGGACGGTCGTCGACATGGTCGCGGTGCCGGGGCTCGATCGTTGGGTGGCCATGACGATCGCCGTGATCTCGACGTTCGCCGCATACCGCTTCATCGATCCATCACAGATGCTCCCCGTGTGGCGTCTGAGCTCCGAGCAGTTGGAGACCACCAAGCCGTTCGATCCGGCAACTCGCTATCTCGTTGCGTACGGATGGGACGATCTGATGCGGACCGAAAGGAAGTGGGCGAAGTCGCTCGAGGATGATTCGCTCTTCCGGCCCGGCAATCTTCCGATGCTGTCCGATCTCAACGTGGTCAACGGCTACAGTCCGATGTTGCCGACTGGTGAGCATCAACTCCTCGGCATCACGCTTCATGGATTCATCGATGGATCCGAGCTTCCGCGCGTGCTTTCGACGGAGCGCGAGCCGGGCGGGCTCCTCGATCACGCCTCGATCAACGGCCTCCTCATCCACGATTCGCAGGTCAAGGAATACAAGATGAAGGACATGCCGGAGTGGCGCGTGTCCCGGCGGGAAGCGGACGACGTCCTCTATCAGCGTGTGCCTCCGGTCGGCGGATCGGTCAGAGTCGCCGACAGGACGCGAGCATTCGCCGACGAGAGAGCGGCGATCAATTGGATTACGGCGCGCAAGACCGGCGCGATGCCGTGGACGATCGTAGCTGACAACGCGAACGTCGATCCGCAGGTCCGATGCACCGACGTCGCCATCAGCGGCGTGCGTGTCGAGAGACACAGCGCGGCGGTGACCGTCGACGCGTCCCGTTGCCGCACCGATGCGCTCATCGTTTTCACGCGGCCGTGGTACCCGGGATACGAGGCAACGATCAACGGCAGGTCTCTTCGCGTTCAGAAAGTCGACTTGATGATGCCGGGCGTGTTCGTTTCGCCGGGGGAGCGAGGAACGATCGAGCTCCGGTACCGGCCCAAGGGTTTGATCAACGGGATCCGGCTCGCCGGGGCCGGTGTGCTTGCGCTGATCGGATTCGCGATCGCTTTGTGGCGACGTCAGGGAGCGGGCGCGCGGTAAACGCTTTCGACGATGTACATCGGTCGTCGTTTGACCTCGATGTAGATGCGGCCGAGGTATTCACCGATGATCCCCAGGATGATCAGGATCAGACCGCTCATGAAAAAGAGTCCGACGACCAGCGTCGTCAGGCCCGGCGTTTCCGTCGCATAGTGCCCGAGGAATCGGAAACCGAAGACGCGATGAATGATGAAGAAGAGGCCGATCAGAAATGACGGAAAGGCGATGAGAAACCCGAGGTAGCTCGCCAGGCGCAGCGGCAGCATCGAGAATCCAAAGAGTCCGTCGATGGCCAGTTTCATCAGGCCGCTGAACGTGTAGCTCGGGACGCCGGCGTGGCGCGGCTGGCGTTCGTATTCAACTCCGATCTGACGGAAGCCGAGAAACGCACGCAGGCCGCGCACGAAACGGATCTGCTCGGGCAGCGAGCGATTGAGCGCTTCGACGACCTTCTTGTCCATGAGACAGAAGTCACCCGAGTCGAGCGGGATGTCGATGTCGCTCACCGCGTGCAGAAGGCGATAGAACGTCGCGTAGGCGAATCGCTTCGCCAATCCTTCCTTCCGCTTGCGGCGCACGGCGAACACGACGTCGTATCCTTCGCGCCACTTCTCGATGAACCGGATGAGCACTTCCGGCGGGTCCTGAAGGTCGCCGTCCATGATCACGACCGCATCGCCCTTCGCCTGTTGCAGGCCTGCCGAAATAGCGGCCTGATGTCCGAAGTTGCGTGACAGTTTGACGACCGAGATGCGCGGATCGAGAGCCGCGGCGGCGGTCATCTTCGCGAGCGAGTCGTCCTTCGACCCGTCGTCGACCATGATCAGCTCGAACGGCTCGTTCCACTCGGCGGCCGAGCTGCGCACGCGCGTCACGAGTGCGTCGACGACTTCGCTTTCGTTGTGGATCGGGACGACGATGGAGATCATTTGCGGCGCTCGGCAAGGCGTTTCACGGCGGCGGCGGTTGTCCGGCCCATCTCCACTCCGTTGGATACCTGCCGGTCGGCCGGATAGATCTGAGCCATCGTGCAGATGAAGAGGTTGTCGATCGGGCCGACCGTGTCCGGGACGAGTTTGCGATAGCCGGTGGAGACGACTGGCTGTGCGTAACTTGCGGTCCAGCATAGCACGTCGTCCACGGCACTCCGGTCGAAGTCGGGGAAGAGCTTTCGGACGTGCGGAAGGTACCGATCGAAGAGCTCCGACGCGCTCATTTTGAGCCTCGGATCTGACGGGCTGACGTAGGCGGAAATGTACGTGACGTGATGATTTCCGTAGTCGGCGCGATCGGCCCATTTCGTCTGCTCGATGATGCCGACGAACGGAGCGCTCGGGTCGGTGACGTTCGTCCAGTAGAAGTCGGAGAGCGGGCGGTTCAGGAAGAGGACGAGACAGACGTTCGCAAGGAATTCGATCCGCTGCAGCTCGCGGGCGTAGCCGGCCGCGAACGGCGGGAGCAGCGATGCGATGTCGGGCGTCTGCGCGCCGGCGATGACCGCGTCGGTGGCGAACGTGCCTTCGTCGGTCACGATCCGTTCGATGCGCTCCGATCCCTCGAGGGCGAGGACGCTCTTGCCGAGGTGGACGTGATGACCGGCCGCTTCGAGCCGGGTGGTCATCGTCTCGAACACCCGTCCGAGGCCTCCGCGAAGATAGCCAAGCACTTCCTGGCCTCGCGAGTCGCGCGAGCCTCCCCGGTCGACGAGCTTGCGCCAAAGCCACGCCGCGGAAACCGAATCTGCGTACTGACCGAACTTGCCGCGCAGCAATGGCTCCCAAACCACGTTGAACGCGCGCCGGCCGGCGACCCGGACGATGTAATCACGCGCCGTCACGTCGTCGAGAGAGCGCCAGTCGCGCACGAGGCGGGCGTGGATCGCCAGCCAGCCGAGCCGGAAGCGGTCGACGAGCGGCAACGGCGCAAACTTCAACAAATCGAGCGGCGTTGCGAGTCGGAACGGCCGCTGGAAGTAGTACGCGCCGGTCATCGCCGGACGCCAGACCAGGTCGGCGTCGAGGCCGAGCTCGCCAATGAGTTGTTGCAGCGCGACATCGCGCGTGAAGATGTGGTGATAGAACTTCTCGATGGTCATCCCGCCGGTGGTGAACGTGCCGGCGAGGCCCCCCGGCGTCGTCGACCGCTCCCACACGTGGATCTCGGCATCGGGTTGTGTCTGGGCCAGGAAATAGGCGCTGGAGAGGCCGCTGATCCCCGCGCCGATGACGTCGACCCTCATCCTCGAAACAGCTCCTGCTCCTGGCGTCGCATGGCGCGTAAGTGTACTGCGACCTGCTGTTTAATCGCGGTTGACACTCCGCTGTCCCGGCCCGTAGCATCCTCTGCCGATGGGTGAGCGGCTTCGAGTGAAACCTTTGCACCGGAGCGCACTCGAACGGGATCTCTGGTGGTGTTTCAGCCTCATCATCATCGTCGCGGCGTTCTGCACTTTCGGCTTCGCGACTGATCCCTACTTCTTCTGGCACGACGACAACCAGACGCAGCATGTTGCCGGGAGTCTGGAGATCGGCCGATCGTATCTGGCCGGCCACGTTCCGCTCCTCTCGACCTCGTCGTGGTACGCCGCGGGTCTCGGTCCGGAGTACCAGTACGGGATCTTCCAGCCGTGGGTCGTGCTCAGCGACGTACTGGCAGCTTCGGCGGCGTCGCTGCCGTTGGGTGCCACCGCCGCGCTGCTCGCGATGATGCATCTCCTCGTCGCGGTGATCGGCGGCTATCTGCTGGGGCGCTCTTATCGGTTGGTCAGGCCTCTGGCGGCAGTCGTCGCAATCTCGGCGACGCTCAACGGGTGGTTGATTCAATGGGGAGCGACGAACTGGTTCCCGGTCCTGACGAGCGCGGTTTGGTTTCCCTGGGTCTGGTGGTCCTTGCGCGTGGCACTGCGCGAGCGGCCGCCGCGATGGGCGCCGCTGATGGTCGCGATCAGCGTGGCGATGCTCGTCAACGCAGGCTGGCCTTATACCGACCTCGGTCTCGTCATCATCGTGCTCCTGAATCTGGCGATCCCACTTCGCCGCCACTTAAAGGCCGGACCGGTCTATGTCGGACTCGTTGCGGGGGCCGCGTTTTCGGCACCGGCCATCATGCTGCTCCTGTCGTCGCTGTCGGTCACCGATCGGGCGATGGGAGCCGCGAGCGCGCACCTGTGGAAGGTGCCTTTCAGCTCGTTGATCGGCATCATCAGTCCCGTCCATTACACGGCCTGGCTGACGTGGGGCAGGTTGTCGGCGCGAACGAATCTCGATTACCTCGGAGCGCTCGTTCCGGCAGCCGGCGCGGTGGCCGCGCTCCTGTTCAGCCGGCGGCGCTTCCTCGGGCGTTACCGGCGCGAGATCGTTGCCCTGCTGGTCTGCACGTTCCTCATGATGATGCCGGGAGCGGAGCCGTTCCGCTTCAGTTTTCGGTGGATGGCCTTGTGGCATCTCCTTCTGGGGGTCGTTGGTGCTTGCGGATTGCAACTCGCTCTTCGGCGCCGAGGGTGGAGCGTTCCGCTCTTCGTGATGGCATTGATCGGTCTCTTCCTTGCGCTGAATCGGGCGAAGGGGCTCACTGGCGCGGGACTTTACGGCGCGGGCGTATTCGTCCTGGCGCTCGTGGCGACGTCGCTCGAGTTTCGATTCCGGAAGGCCGCCGTTGTCGCGCTGGTCTTCGTCGCGTTGTTCAATTCGACCGCCATCTACTGGCTGACGTATCACGACGAAGACGTCCCGCTCTGGCGATTCGGCGATTACCTGCGCGACAGCTCCCCGTTTTCGCCCGACAAGCTTTACCTGAGCGCGTTCACGGGGCCGGAGATCTTCGCCTTCAACCGGATGGTCGATTCCCACATCGCCGGATCGAAATTGTTCCGGCCCGGCAATGCTCCGCTCTACTCGGGCCTGCACTTCATCAACGGCTACTCTCCGTTGTTACCTCGCCCGCTGCACACGCTGCTCCGGATGGGATACATCGGCGGGATCGAAGGTCCGGAGAGGGCTCTCAAATTCGAAAGTGGTCCGGCCGCTCTGCTCGGACACTACGGCGTCGATGGGATCGTCGGCTTCCGATCGGAACTGTTTCCTCTGGTCCAGACCGGCGCGTGGCGGATCGTTGCGGAAGAAGGTCCCGACATGCTGATCGAACGCGTCAAGCCGGTTGGAGCGCCGGCGCGCGTGGCATGGCAGGTCATGAGTCTTCCGACGGACGAAGCCGTATTCGGCTGGATCCTGGGTCGGGAGCGCCCGCCAATGCCCTTGCTCGTCACCGGACCCGCGCCTCGCGAGCTATGCCGCCGCGTGCGCCTGGAGTCGGCGGTGAACGACGGAAACGGATCTCATGCGTTCGTCGACACGTCGGCATGCGAGACACCATCGCTGATCGTCTTCACGAGGATGTGGCAGAACGGTTTTCGGGCGACATTTGCCGGACAGACGGCGGAAGTCGTGAAGGTCGACGGCACGATGCCTGCGGTCATCGTCCCGCCTCATGCCCGCGGCGAGATCGTTCTCGCGTACCGCCCCCGCGAGCTCGTCGTCGGGGTCGTCATTGCGGCCTGCGGCCTGCTCCTGCTGGCGGCCTACGCTGCCATCTCGGCGCGCCGCTCACGCGAAGAGCCTACTGAATCTCGCGGATGAGACGCCATTTGTTCGATTTACCCGGCAGCGTCCTCTGACGAATCGCTGTCCAGGGATCGTACCAACCCATCTCTTCCGCGGTCGATCGGACGTGAAGACAGTTGACGAGGACAATCGGCCTGGCCATCAGCGAGGCGGCGTCCTTACATGAATAGATCTCCGGCGCCCACGTCTCGGGATTGCGGCGGTAGTAGTAACAATGACGCTCCGGGTATTGGGCGATGTAGAGCGGTACAAACCGGGGAAGTGGACGGCTCCAGGTGATGACGTCGTGATCCCCGGTCCGCCACCGCCGGGGGAAGATCGAGTGAACCCAGCCGAGTGAGATCGCCTCTGTACAACTCGGCTCGGTGATCAGCACCGCGGGCTTTTCGAGCCTGGCCATTGCGGCGTCGACCTCGTCGTGAATCGTGTGAGTCAGGCGATCGAGCCGCGCTGTCTGTGTCCAGAGAAATGCCGGAGTGCCAATGCCGAAGTTGAGCAGGATCCATGCTGCGGCCAGTGCCGGATAGCGGCCGCGAGCCGCCACGAGCGTGTTGGCGCCGACGATCGCCAGCGGAATCAGGAGCTCGAAGTGGTAGATCGGACCGACGTCTGAGATGCCGGTCGAGTAATACCCGGCCTGCACGGCGATGAACAGCAGCGCCGCAATCATCCAGATACGTCCGCCCCCTGCGAGCGGCCGGCCCATCCGAAACCAGAAAATCAGGATGAGCACGCCGAGCGGCCAGCCGAGCCACCAGGTGTTCATCCGGATCGAAACGACCAGCAGATTCTGCAGCGTCGTCCAGAAATTGTGATGGAAGGTGTCGGTGGGCCAGATCTGGCCGAACCCGTAGCGCTCGACCGGCGTGAACAGACTCCACGGAAGGACGAGCGGATTACCAGTCAGCAACCGGTCGTACCAGCCGAGCGTTGCGGCACCGGCCGCCAGAAGTCCGGCCAGGAGCACGAGCGGCGCGAAGCGACGCTGACGGAAGAGCCGCCACGCCGCCGCCAGCACGAGCACTGTTCCGATCGGCGCGATGGCCTGCAGGCGGGTGAAGACTCCGGCCACGACTCCCAACGCGAGCAGGATGGAGCCGAGCCATGGCCGTTCCCGCTCGACATAAGCCCAGCCAAGTCCGGCGACCGCGCAACAGGCCAGGGAGGTGGTCTGTGATTGGGCAGTTGCCGAACAGAGGATGAACATCGGCGAGGCGGCGACCAGGATCGTCGCCCAGGCGCCGATCCGCTCATCGCTCAGGAGCGTCGTCGCCCGAAAGGTGCTGAACAGGATCAGTGCCGCGAGCAGCACGTGCATCAACGCCGGGTATCCGATCAGATCGCCGGGGACCTGCACGAGCGCTTCACCCGGCAGGTATTTTCCGGTGAGGCCGATGCGCGTGTTGATGGTGAACGGCTCGCGAAGGAGACCGGGGAGCAACGGCAGCGCCATGTGGCCCGTCGCGTAGGTGTCGGCCATCATCGTGTACGTCAACTCGTCATCGACGATCGGGCGTCCTCGCAACACGAAGAAGAGGACGAACGCGATGAAGCAGAGGGAGAGCGCCGACACGGTGATCGCGGCTTTGCGAAGAGAGATGCGCTCGGCGAGCTGCTCGATCTTCCGCCCGGCGATCGCGAAGGCCAGCAACGCCAGGGCCGGCCCGAGGAGCAGGATGCGCGCCGCGTGATCGGCGGCCTGTTCGACGGTGAATCCGCGCATCGGAGCCCAGGGGAGCGGCGCCGGCGTGAATGGGATGTAAGCAAACTCCCGCGGGCCTGTCCGCAATGCCTTCGTGAGCAGGATGAACAGCAGGAGCAGCACGACTCCCGCCCACAGCTGCACTCGCCGGCGCGAGCTCGCGTCATTCATCAGTGCTGTGCTCCGGGAGCGAGGTCCCCACGAACGAACAGGCGAAAGGACTCCGATTCGATGATGCGATCCTTCCAGAACATCGCGCCGGGAAAGAACGCGATCTCGCGGTATCCCGCCTCTTCAGCCATTCTGCCGTACTCGGACTCGGTGATGAATTTCGTCGAAGTCAGTACGAAGTCCGGTTTCTGCGCGAGCTGGGACGCCTGCCATGCCTGCAGGTCGGCCAGCCGCAACTCGTTGCGAGGGCGATAGAACCACGGCGATTTCTTCGACCAGTCCCAGAAGGCGAAGTGTCCGTATGTCTGGTAGTTCCCGAACACGTTGTGATCGAAATACGGCTCGACGCCGATACACGAGAACCCGGCGCCGAACATCCGCGCCCGATCGAGATGATGTGCCTGGATGAAGTCGGCGGCGGCGCGGCTGCCGGAGTACGGCGCTGCGATGTCGAAGCCGTAGGAGCGCCAGGTGTCCGCAATGGAACTGATGAAGATCACGGCGACGAGGACGAGCATGACGCGGTCATATTGCCCGTCACGCGCTGTCCTCGGCTCGTCATTGGCGTGCGCGAACGTCAGCAGAATCGTGAAGACCATGACGAGATTGAACAGACCCTCGTGCCAGATGTTGAAGTAGATGCTGGTGATGGGAAGGAGACAGAAGACGAGCGTGATGAACGTCCCGAGCGTTCGTCTCCTCGCAAACCAGACCAGGAGGAGAAGGAACGCGATCAGCGATGCGAGTGTGAGTGCGGGCGTGTCACTGCCGAAGAGGTTCGAAGCCACTGATGTGAGAGAGAGGACCGCGATTTTCGCCGCGCTGAAGTGGAAGTCGAGCTTCGACTTGATGGCGATGTCGGCAGGCGGCCGCAACATCCAGGCGATCGCCGCGACATTGAGAAGAAGGACCGCCGCGGCGAGGAGGTGTTTCCGCAGCTCCCCGCCTTTTGGGAGGCCTGCGCGCCATACGTCACAGGCGTACAACAGCACGAGACCGCCGGCGATCGACGTTCCGTGCAACGAAACCTGTGAGAGCAGCACCAGCAGCACCACGAAGAGCCAGAGCCGTTCCCTCCTCCGCCGGTAGATCGCCAGGATTCCGATCAGGATCGGGAACATCATCACGTAGCTTCGCGACACGATCGTGTACTGGTAGGCAATGAAAAACGTGAACGGGAGGAGTGCCTTGACAGGCAGCGGCGCGTCGCGATCGAGCAGCAGCAGGAGCACGCCCAGGGTCGCGATTCCCGCGCCGATGACGTTGATCGATTTGTACGGAAGCCCCGCGGTCGTCGCGATCTTGAGAACCAGGTACCAGAGCGGCGGGTGGCCTTCGTAAGGGAGGTAGGTGTGCAGCAGATCGGAAACGCTGGCGTCGCGCGCCAGTAGCCACGACTGCGCTTCGTCGAACCACGGCTCGTGAACGGCGATGCCGACGCCCATGAGAAAAATGAAGACGCCGAAGATGATTGCCTCGACGATGCGCGGACGGCGCAGCGGAGCGGTCGTCGTTTCGGTGGCCATCGTGAGGTGAGTTGGAGCCGTCGGCGAGTGTATCGCGTTCCTACCGGAGCTGTTGCCGCATCACGGCCGCCACTTTCAGATTGTTCCCGGCGTGCGGCGTATCAGGATCGATCTTCAGCGCGTCGTGCAGATCGCGCTCCGCGGAATCGATCAACGCCATCCGCTCCTGCGCAGGCGCGACGCGGGCTTTCATCAGCTTCGCGGTCCCCATCGCAACGTATGACTGCGCGTACCAGTCGGGGTCGGGGAAGTTCGGATGATTGCGCTTCGACTCCTGCGCCAGGGCGATCGATCGCTCGAGGTGTGGGAGGGCGCGGTCGGGAGCGGTCAGCTGGAGGGTCTGCCCGATCGAGTACTCCGCGAGCGGATTCGCCGAGGTGACCGCGATCGTGTGTGAGAACAGCGTCTCGCTGTCTTTCCAGTAGCGCGTCTGGTTCCACGCGACGACGGCCAGCACCACCACTGCCGCGCCGCCCACCGCGATGGCTGCACGCAACGGCAGAAACTCGGCGACGGCCCAGACGATGGCGATGAAGAGTCCGATGTACGAGAAGTAGGTGTAGCGGTCGGCGATCGATTGCGGGCCGATCTGAATGAAGCCGATCACCGGCACGAGCACGCCGAGGTACCAGAACCAGCCCGCGAGAAAGTAAGGAGCGCGGCCGCGCAGCCACCAGGCGGCCCCGGTGATTGCGATCAGCACGACCGCCGCGCCGATTACCTCGCCCAACGGGACCTCGGTCATCGGATACGGGACCGCGAGATGGGACGGCCAGAAGAGCTTGCCGAGGTAGCGAAGATAGCCGTCGAGGGCATTCGCGATGCGGGTGCCGGCCGGTAGGACGGCGACCGACTGCAGGGCCTTCAGATTTCGCTGGCCGACGAACGCGACCAGCGATGCGGCGGCCGACATCGCCAGGAGCGGCAGCTTCTCGACGATTCGCACTCCTCTGCCCAACGGCCACCAATCGAGGACGAGGAAGAGAAAGGGCAGCGTGACGTACATCTGCTTCGCCATCAACGACAGCCCGAGCAGCAGCGCGACGGCGATCTGCTTCCGCCGCGACTCGTTGCGCGACGCATAGACGTAGAGCGCGAGCAGCGCGAAGAGCGTCGACAGGGTGTCCTTCCGCTCCGAGGCCCACGCCACGGACTCGACGTGCATCGGATGGATCGCGAAGAGCGCGGCGACGAATCCGCTGCGGATCGTGGCTCCGGTCAGCCGCCGGAGCGCGAGGAAGAGGATGATCGCGTTCGCGGCATGCAGGAGCAACTGCGTGAGGAGATGTCCGGCCGGCTTGAGGCCCCACAACTCGACGTCAAGCTCGTGCGAAAGCCAGGTCAGCGGATACCAGCCGATCGACACCGAGGTGAGGGCCCAGCTGATCGATGTCGCGTTGAGGCCCGATTTGACGGCGTCGTTCTCGTAGATGAACTGTCCGTCGTCGTAGTTGAGGAACGAGTGGCTGGCGACCTGGGCAAAGACTAGCAGGGTGAGGCCGAGTAGCATGCCTGCGATCCAGAACGGTTGCGAGGTCGTCGCGATCGAGGATGTTTCGACTGTCCCCCCTGACCGGTCCTTTTTCGTCCGCGACTTCCGTCCCATGCCGCGCGGTAGTTTAGACTTCGCGCCATGCCGACGCACATCAGTTCTCCAACCGTCATCGAAGCCGCCGGAAACAAGCCGAAACGGATCGAGGAGTACGTCGGTCGGGTCAACAGCGATACGGCCGCGGTCTCCGTGGCGCGGATGCAGAGTCCTGCCGGGTGGGTCGAGCCGGGGCAGACCCCCGAGTTCGACGAATACACCGTCGTACTTCGGGGAATGCTCCGCGTGACGTCGCAAGGCGGCGGCTCGATCGATGTCGCCGCCGGCCAGGCGGTCATCACGCATGCTGGCGAGTGGGTTCAGTACTCGACGCCCGAGGGGGCCGAATACGTTGCCGTCTGCCTCCCGGCATTCACACCCGGCACGGTTCACAGGGACGAATGATGTCGAAACTGCTGATTCTGAACGAGCATGAGGTCGAAGAGCTCCTCACGATGGAGGAGTGCATCGGCGTGATGGAAAGCGCGCTCGCGTCATTGGCGAATGGCGAGGTCGTCAATCCGTTGCGGCACATGGTCCGAGGCTCGGACGCTCCCGGTATCCTCGGATTGATGCCGTCGTGGCGGGGCGGTTCGAGTCCCGTCTACGCATTGAAGGAGGTCTGTGTCTTTCCCGGCAACCCGGCTCGAGGCCTCGACACGCACCTCGGCGCCGTGCTGCTGCACAGCGGCGAGACGGGCGAGCTGCTGGCTGTCGTGAATGCCGCCGCGGTTACGGCGATTCGAACCGCCGCGGTCTCAGCCGTCGCCACGAAGCTCCTCGCTCGAAAGAACGCCTCGGTTCTGGCGATCATCGGCGGAGGGGCACAGGCGAGGTCGCATCTGGCCGCCATCCCGCTCGTCCGCAACATTAATACTGTGAGGGTCTACAGCCGGAGCGGCGCGAAAGGCGACCTTGCCCAGTACGCCGTTGGATCCGTCGAGGAGGCGGTTCGCGGGGCGGACATTATCGTGACGGCGACCAGCTCGAAAGAGGCGATCGTCCGGCGTGAGTGGATCGCGGATGGCGCTCACATCAACGCGGTCGGGTCGAGTATCGCCTCGGCGCGCGAGCTCGACAGCGCCACGGTCGCGGCCGCCTTGCTCTTCGTCGACCGCCGCGAATCGACCGTCAACGAGTCGGGCGACTACCTTTTCGCGCTGCGGGAGGGGGCGATCAGCGGTCCGGAGCACATCCGTGCCGAGCTCGGCGAGCTGCTGACGGGGCGGGCGGAGGGGCGGAAATCGGACGAGGAGATCACGCTGTTCAAGTCGCTTGGACTGGCCATCGAAGACCTCGCCTCGGCCGCATTTCTGTACGAGAAAGCAACCCGGCTCGGCAGGGGCGCCAGCCTCGATTTCTGACCGTCGGAATTCGGAATAGCGTTCCAGGTGATGCGGTTAGCCTGATTCCGGGCTTGACAAGTCCACCCCTCGCACGTAAAGTGCGCGGGTTTTCCCGTACGGGAGCACCACTTTCGCTGTACGTGTCTTCAGAAGGATAAGGAATGCCAACGATCAACCAACTCGTCAGCCAGGGACGCGAATCGGTCAAGTACAAGACCAAGTCGCCTGCCCTGCAGTCGAGCCCGCAGAAACGCGGTGTTTGCACCCGCGTCTATACCTCGACCCCGAAGAAGCCGAATTCGGCTCTTCGCAAGGTCGCGCGCGTTCGTCTGACGAACGGCGTCGAAGTCACGACCTACATCCCGGGCGTCGGCCACAACCTCCAGGAGCACTCGATCGTGCTGATTCGCGGAGGTCGTGTGAAGGATCTGCCTGGTGTTCGCTATCACGTCATCCGCGGAACGCTCGACGCAGTCGGCGTTGCCAAGCGGATGCAGAGCCGGTCCAAGTACGGCGCGAAGCGCCCCAAGAAGAGCTAAGTCAAAGGGTTAGATCAAAATGCCGAGACGTCGTGAAGTTCCGAAACGCGAGATCCTCCCGGATCCGGTCTACAACAGTCAGCTGGTGACGAAGTTCATCAATTCGCTCATGACCCACGGCAAGAAGTCGGTGGCAGAGCGGGTGTTCTACGGCGCGCTGAAGAAGGTGGAAGACCGGGCCAAGGATGACCCGATCAAGCTCTTCAAGAAGGCTGTCGACAACGTCAAGCCGGCGCTCGAGGTCAAGAGCCGCCGCGTCGGTGGATCGAACTACCAGGTGCCGATCGAAGTGCGCCCGGTGCGCCGCACGGCGCTGGCGATCCGCTGGCTGATCACGTATGCGGTCGCGCGTGGCGAGAAGACGATGGTCGACAAGCTCGCGGGCGAGATCATGGATGCCGCCAACAACCGCGGCAACGCGATCAAGAAGCGCGAAGATACACACAAGATGGCGGAAGCGAACAAAGCGTTCGCGCACTACCGCTGGTAGTCTTTGAAGTACTTGCAGTTACGCAGTTCTCCGTAAGCAACTTTCCGTAGCTCCGTCTCGACCGGATAACACAGAAAACGTTCTGCGGTTCCGGACCGAGCAACGGGAAATGAACAATTGAGTGGAATGCAGAGGGTCGGCGACCGCTTTGTCGCCGGTTCAGCTCTGTCTGTCTGAAGGAAACATGGCACGTCAGGTCTCTCTCGAAAAAACCCGAAACATCGGGATCATGGCTCACATCGACGCCGGTAAAACGACGACGACCGAGCGCATCCTCTATTACACCGGCCGCACTCACAAGATCGGCGAGGTGCACGACGGGACTGCGACCATGGACTGGATGGTCCAGGAGCAGGAGCGCGGCATCACGATCACCTCGGCCGCCACGACCGCCCTCTGGGGCGACACGCGGATCAACATCATCGACACGCCGGGTCACGTCGACTTCACCGTCGAAGTGGAGCGCTCGCTCCGCGTTCTCGACGGCGCCGTCGGTGTCTTCTGCGCGGTCGGCGGCGTCGAGCCGCAGTCGGAGACGGTGTGGCGCCAGGCCGACAAGTACGGCGTCCCGCGCATTGCTTTCATCAACAAGATGGACCGCATCGGAGCGAACTTCGAAGCGGTCGTGAATCAGATCCGCCAGAAGCTCGGCAAGAACGCGGTCCCTCTGCAGCTCCCGATCGGAGCCGAGGATCACTTCACCGGCGTCATCGACCTCGTGCAGATGAAGGCTCTCGTCTTCCGTGACGAAGCCCTCGGCGCGAAGTACGACATCGAAGAGATCCCGGCCGAGCTCCGCGAAGCAGCCGAGCACTTCCGCGAGAAGATGGTCGAGTCGATCGCTGAACAGCACGACGACCTGCTGGAGAAGTACCTCGCCGGCGAGACCCTCGAGCTCGACGAGCTGAAGTCCGCCCTTCGCGAGGCGACCATCGCCCAGAAGATCACGCCGGTCCTTTGCGGTTCGGCATTCAAGAACAAGGGCGTTCAGCCGCTGCTCGATGCAGTGGTCGATTACCTGCCGTCGCCGGTCGACATCCCCCCGGTGAAGGGAATCAATCCGGACGACGAGTCGCTGATCGAGCGCCCCGCCTCGGACGCCGCGCCGTTCTCCGCGCTTGTCTTCAAGATCATGACCGACCCGTTCGTCGGCCAGCTGGCGTTCTTCCGCGTTTACTCCGGTCACGTCGATTCCGGCACGGCCGTGCTGAATACGACGAAGGGGAACACGGAGCGCATCGGGCGTCTGCTGCAGATGCACGCCAACAAGCGCGAAGAGATCAAGGAAGTGTGGGCAGGTGACATCGGCGCCGCGGTCGGACTGCGCAACGTGACGACGGGCGACACGATCTGCGACAAGAACTTGCCGATTGCGCTCGAGACGATGACGTTCCCCGAGCCGGTCATCGCCGTCGCCATCGAGCCGAAGACCAAGGTCGATCAGGAAAAGATGGGCGTCGCACTCGCGAAGCTCATGCAGGAAGATCCGACGTTCAAGGTCCACACGGACCCGGAGACGAACCAGACCATCATCCGCGGCATGGGCGAGCTGCACCTCGAGATCATCGTCGATCGCATGGTGCGCGAGTTCAACGTCGCGGCGAACGTCGGCAAGCCGCAGGTCGCGTATCGCGAGGCGATCACGCGCAATGCCGACGCACATGGCCGCTTCGTCCGTCAGTCGGGCGGTAAGGGCCAGTACGGCGACGTCAAGATTCGCCTCGAGCCGATCACGGACAAGGATTTCGAGTTCGTCAACGAGACAGTGGGCGGTTCGGTGCCGAGAGAGTTCATCAAGCCGACCGAGCAGGGCATCAAGGAAGCAATGGAGAAGGGCATCCTCGCCGGATATCCGATGACGGGCATTCGCGTCGTGCTGTACGACGGCTCGTATCACGACGTCGATTCGAGCGAAATGGCCTTCAAGATCGCAGGCTCGATGGCCTTCCAGGAAGGCGCGAAGAAGGCCGGTCCGATCCTCAAGGAACCGATCATGGACGTCGAAGTCGTGACGCCCGAGGATTACGCGGGCGACGTCATGGGCGACCTGTCGCGACGCCGCGGCAAGATCCAGCAGATGGACGAGCGTGGCGGGGCCAAGGTCATCCGTGCGCACGTTCCGCTGTCGGAGATGTTCGGATACGCCACGCAGGTCCGTTCGATGTCCCAGGGCCGGGCGAGCTACACGATGCAGTTCCTCGCGTACGAGCCCGCACCGCGGAACGTCGCAGAAGAAGTGATTGCAAAAGTTGCCGGATAAGTGTTCGGCGAAGAGAAAGAACTACGGAGGTTAATCCACGATGGCCAAAGAAAAATTCGACCGCAGTAAGCCCCACGTGAACGTCGGCACGATCGGTCATGTCGATCACGGCAAGACCACGCTGACGGCTGCGATCACCAAGGTACTCGCATCCAAGGGCACCGCTTCGTTCGTTGCCTTCGATCAGATCGACAAAGCTCCGGAAGAGCGCGAGCGCGGCATCACCATCGCCACCGCTCACGTCGAGTACTCGACCGACAAGCGCCACTATGCGCACGTCGATTGCCCGGGTCACGCCGACTACGTCAAGAACATGATCACCGGCGCAGCGCAGATGGACGGCGCGATTCTCGTCGTCTCCGCCGCTGACGGCCCGATGCCTCAGACGCGCGAGCACATCCTGCTCGCCCGCCAGGTCGGTGTGCCGTACATCGTCGTCGCCCTCAACAAGGTCGACATGGTTGACGACCCCGAGCTGCTCGACCTCGTCGAGCTCGAAGTCCGCGAGCTCCTCAGCTCGTACGAATTCCCCGGCGACGACCTGCCGATCATCCGCCTCTCGGCCCTCAAGGGTCTCGAGTCGGGCGACTACAAGTCGGAGTGGGGCGCCAAGATCATCGAACTGATGGACGCCGTCGACAGCTACATTCCGATGCCGGAGCGTGCCATCGACAAGCCGTTCCTGATGCCGGTCGAGGACATCTTCTCGATCTCCGGCCGCGGCACGGTCGTCACCGGCCGTATCGAGCGCGGAATCGTGAAGGTCGGCGAGGAGATCGAGATCGTCGGTATCCGTCCGACCCTGAAGAAGGTCGTGACCGGCGTCGAGATGTTCCGCAAGCTCCTCGATCAGGGTCAGGCGGGCGACAACGTCGGCCTCCTGCTCCGCGGCGTGGAGCGCAAGGATGTCGAGCGTGGCCAGGTTTGCGCCAAGCCGGGCTCGATCACTCCGCACACGAAGTTCAAGGCCGAGGTCTACATCCTGACGAAGGAAGAGGGCGGCCGTCACACGCCGTTCTTCAACGGCTATCGTCCGCAGTTCTACTTCCGTACGACTGACGTCACCGGCACCGCGCAGCTCGCCGAAGGCGCCGAGATGGTGATGCCGGGCGACAACACGTCGCTGACCATCAACCTGATCGCGCCGATCGCGATGGAGAAGGGTCTCCGCTTCGCGATTCGCGAGGGTGGACGCACCGTCGGCGCCGGAACCGTCACGGACATTCTCGAGTAGTTTCCTGGTGTGGGGTCGCGCGAGCGGCCCCACACGGAGATCTTTGATCATGATGAACGAAAAGATCCGCATCCGACTCAAGGCGTACGACTACCGCGTCCTCGATCAGTCCACTTCGGAGATCGTCGACACGGCCAAGCGCACAGGCGCGAAGGTGGCGGGACCGATCCCTCTGCCGACGCAGATTTCGCGCTACACGGTTCTGCGCAGCCCGCACGTCGACAAGAAGTCGCGGGAGCAGTTCGAGATGCGGACGCACAAGCGGCTGCTCGACATTCTCGAGCCGACGACGCAGACGGTCGACGCGCTCATGAAGCTCGAGCTCCCGGCCGGCGTCGACGTGGAAATCAAGGCGTTCGGAAAGTAAGGGACGCCCCAACAGACGCACTCACACGAACGGATTCGTACCGTTCCAAGGTGGATGAACAATGGCAATCGAAGGAATCATTGGCAAGAAGGTCGGAATGACGCAGGTGTTCGCCGAAGACGGCGCGCTGATCCCTGTGACCGTCATTCAGGCCGGACCTTGCCTCGTGATACAGAAGAAGACAGCCGATAAGGACGGATACGACGCCGTTCAGCTCGGACTCGTGGAGAAGATCTCGAACCGCCGCGTCACCAGCGCTATGCGCGGACACTTCGAGAAGGCCGGCGCGCAGCCGCTGCGCACGCTCGCGGAGCTCCCGTACTCGGGTGACGCGAACGTGGGCGACCGCGTGCAGGTCGACATCTTCAAGGCCGGCGATCACATCGACGTCGTCGGTCAGTCGAAGGGCAAGGGCTTCCAGGGCGTCATGAAGCGGCATCACTTCGCCGGCGGCCGGGCCTCACACGGCTCGATGTTCCATCGCGCTCCCGGATCGATCGGCGCTTCGGCGTTCCCGTCGCGGGTCATGAAGGGCATGCGCATGGGCGGCCGGATGGGCGGCGATCAGGTCACGGTCAAGAACCTCCGGGTGGCCAAGATCGACGTCGAGAACAACCTGCTGTACATCCGCGGCGCCGTCCCGGGTGGCCGCAATGGTCTCGTCCTCGTGCGCTTCGCAAAGAACGGGAAGCGGGGAGAGTAACGATGCCGACCATCGACGTGAAAGACTGGAACAACAAGACGATCGGTCAGGCAGATCTGCCCGACGCGATCTTCGCCTACCCGTACAAGGAACACCTGATTCACGAGGCAGTGCGCAACTACCTCGCCTCACTCCGAGCCGGCACGCACAAGACGAAGACGCGCTCGGAAGTAAGCGGCTCGGGCAAAAAGCCCTTCCGCCAGAAGGGCACAGGACGCGCGCGTCAGGGCGGAAATCGTCCACCGATCCACCGCCACGGCGGTACGGTGTTCGGCCCGGTTCCTCGCGACTACTCGTACAAGATGAACTCCAAGGAGAAGAAAGCGGCTCTCAAGAGCGCTCTCTCCCGCCGGGTCAAGGAAGGGAAGCTGGTTCTGGTGGGCGACCTCGGAGTCGACGAGCCGAAGACGCAGGCTCTCGCCGCCAAGGTGGCGAACATCGGTGTCGAGGGGAAGGCTCTTCTCGTCGATACGATGGAGAACACGAACCTCGTCCTGGCCTCCCGCAATAACCCGAAGCTACGCCTGGTCGACGCCTCGAGCGTCAACGTGTACGACGTCGTAAACAGCCGCTATGTCGTGCTGAGCCAGTCGGCACTGCAGCGTTTGACGGAGGCACTCGGCAATGAATAGCAACAAGATCATCCGTCGTCCTCTCGTTACCGAGAAGAGCACGATGCAGCGCGAGTCGGGTGCGAACGTGATCGCGTTCGAAGTCGATCCCGGGGCGAACAAGATCCAGGTCAAGCTCGCGGTCGAAGACCTGTTCAAGGTCAAAGTCGAAGAGGTCCGCCTCTTCAACGTCCGCGGCAAGATGAAGCGGATGGGACGTTATGCCGGCAAGCGCCGCGACTGGCGCAAGGCGTACGTGCGGCTCAAAGAGGGCGAAAAGGCGCCGGACTTCATCGAAGGCGTGTAAGCCCCGATAAGGCGAAAAACTGAGGACACTATGCCTGTCAAGAATTACAAACCGACATCTCCGGGCATCCGGTTTCAGTCTCATCACACGTTTGATGAGATCACCAAGACCACGCCCGAGAAGTCACTGACGAAGGGAAAGATGAAGACCGGCGGCCGCACGTCGACGGGTCGCATCAGCTCCCGCTTCATCGGCGGCGGTCACAAGCAGAAGTATCGCGAGATCGACTTCAAGCGTGAGAAGCACGGCATTCCTGCGAAGGTCGCGGCGATCGAATACGATCCGAACCGCACCGCCCGCATCGCCCTGCTCCACTACGCCGATGGCGAGAAGCGCTACATCCTCGCTCCGGATGGTCTGGCCGTAGGCTCGACGATCACGGCCGGCGAAGACGCCGACATCCTCGTCGGCAATGCCCTGCCGCTCTCGAAGATCCCCCTCGGCACGACGGTGCACAACATCGAGCTGAAGGAAGGAAAGGGCGGACAGATGGCCCGCTCGGCCGGTACGTTCGCGCAGCTGATGGCGCGCGAAGGTGACTGGGCGACGCTTCGTCTTCCTTCCGGCGAGATGCGCAAAGTCCACATCCGCTGCTACGCGACGATCGGCACGGTCGGCAATCTCGAGCACGAGAACGTCTCGATCGGCAAGGCCGGCCGCACCCGTCACCGCGGAAAGAAGCCGCACAACCGCGGCGTGTCGATGAACCCGGTCGATCATCCGTTGGGTGGTGGTGAGGGCAAGACTTCGGGTGGCCGTCATCCGGTCAGCCCGTGGGGTCAGCCGAGCAAGGGCTACAAGACGCGGCGGAACAAGACCACCAACAAGTTCATCGTCAAGCGGAGAACCAAGTAATGCGCTCACAGAAAAAGGGAGCCTTCGTCGACGAGCATCTGACGAAGAAGGTCGAAACGATGAATCGCGAGCGGGATAAGAAGGTCATCAAGACCTGGTCGCGCCGGTCGACGGTCGTTCCGGAGATGGTCGGTCACACGCTGGCCGTGCACAACGGGCGGAAGTTCATCCCGGTGTACATCTCCGAGAACATGGTCGGCCACAAGCTCGGCGAGTTCGCGCTCACCCGGACGTTCAAAGGTCACAGCGGAAAGAAAGTGGAGAAGACGGCCAAGCCGGCCGGCGCTCCTCCTGCGAAGTAAAAGCGGAGAATGACGATGGAAGCCACTGCAACACTCAGATACCTGAAAGCGTCGCCGCAGAAGGTCCGGCTCGTCGCCGACCTGGTGCGCGGCAAGAAGGTCGACGAGGCACTGAGCATTCTCCGCTTCACCCGCAAGTCGTGTGCGAAGGATCTGGAGAAGCTCCTCCGCTCGGCGGTTGCGAACGCGGAGAACACCGAGGCCAACGTCGATACCGACGACCTCGTGGTCTCGAAGATTTATGTGAACGAAGGACCGCGTGAGAAGCGCGTGCAGCCGGCTCCGATGGGCCGCGCTTACCGCATTCAGAAGCGGAAGGCCCACGTGACGGTTCACGTGTCGGACGAAGTCAAAGCGGTCAATGCGCGTGCGGGTGAGGCCAAAGCTGGCCGCGCACGCGCTCGGAAATAACGGAGGCTATCTTGGGTCAGAAGGTCAACCCGTACGGATTTCGGCTCGGATTCAACAAGACGTGGCATTCCCGCTGGTTTGCGGGAAAGACCTACGCCGAGACGCTGCATCGTGATCTGAAGCTTCGCGAGGATCTGAAGAAGCGCCTCTCCCACGCCGGAGTCTCGGAGATCGACATCGAGCGCACGGCGAACAAGATGCGCATCAACATCTACACGTCGCGCCCGGGAATCATCATCGGACGCAAGGGTGCCGAGGTCGACAAGCTCCGCGACGAGCTGCAGAAGCTCGTCAACGGTGAGGTCTACATCAACATCCAGGAGATCCAGCGTCCGGAGCTCGACGCGCAACTCGTGGCCGAGAACATCGCCACGCAGCTCGAGCGCCGTATCGCATTCCGCCGGGCGATGAAGAAGGCCATGGAATCGGCTTTCCGCTTCGGCGCCAAGGGAATCAAGGTTCGCGTGGGTGGACGCCTCAACGGCGCCGAAATCGCCCGCAGCGAGTGGTACCAGGACGGCCGTCTTCCGCTGCACACGCTGAAGGCCGACATCGACTACGGCGTGGCCACGGCCAACACGACCTACGGAACGATCGGCGTGAAGGTGTGGATCTTCAAGGGCGAAATGGCCAAGGCCCGTTCGCGCCGCCGTACGCAGTAAGCACTGATCAGCTCAGGAGAATCGCATCATGTTGATGCCGAAGAAGGTGAAGTTCAGAAAGCAGCAGCGCGGACGCCGCCGCGGGCTGGCCACTCGTGGCCAGAAGATCTCGTTCGGCGATTTCGGGCTGCAGGCGCTCGAGGCGGGCTGGGTGACGGCGCGCCAGATCGAGGCCGGCCGTATCGCCATGACCCGCCACATCAAGCGCGGTGGAAAGATCTGGATCCGAATCTTCCCCGACAAGCCGGTGACGAAGAAGCCGCTCGAGACCCGTATGGGTAAGGGCAAGGGCGCGCCGGAAGAGTGGGTATGTGTAGTCAAGCCGGCCCGCATCCTCTACGAGATGGAGGGTGTGACGCGGGAGATCGCCGAGGAGGCGTTCCGCCTGGCCGCACACAAGCTGCCGATCCTGACGCGTTTCGTCAGCCGCGAAGAGATGGAGGTGGGGCAGTGAAGACCACCGAGCTTCGTGACAAGAGCGTCGACGAACTGAGCGCACGCGAGCGTGACTTGAACGAGCAGTTGTTCAAGCTTCGTTTCCAGCGGGCGACAGGTCGGATCGAGAACCCGAACAAGATCCGCGAGGTCAAGCGCGAGATTGCCCGCATCAAGACTCTGCTCAACGAGCGGTCGCGGGCCTAGCCGGAGAACGAGATGGCAACAATGGAAAAGAACGAAACGACGGCTACCGAGAGCAAGCGCACGACCAAAGTGGGCGTGGTGGTCTCGAACAAGATGCAGAAGACCGTCGTGGTGGCGGTCGAGAACCTGGTCAAGCACGGGATGTATCAGAAGTACATCAAGCGCACGAGCAAGTTCCTCGCGCATGCCGAGAACAGTGACGTCAACGTCGGAGATCGCGTGGTGATCGAAGAGACGCGCCCGCTGTCGAAGCGCAAGCGCTGGAACGTCCGCCAGGTGCTGGAGAAAGCGAGCTAGCCATGATCCAGATGGGAACGATTCTGCAGGTTGCGGACAACACAGGGGCGAAGAAGATCGCCTGCATCAAGATGCTGGGCGGCTCGACCGCCGGCCGCTACGCGCGGCTCGGCGACGTCATCACCGCCTCGGTGAAGGAAGCTTCGCCGGACGGCACCGTGAAGAAGGGGGCGGTCGTCAAGGCCGTCATCGTTCGCACGGTGAAGGAGAGCCGCCGTCGCGACGGGTCGTACATCAAGTTCGACGACAACGCGGCCGTTCTCATCAACGACGCCCGCGAGCCGGTGGGGACGCGCGTCTTCGGTCCCGTGGCCCGCGAGCTGCGCGAGCGGAAGTTCATGAAGATCATCTCGCTCGCACCGGAAGTGATCTGAGGTAACGACAATGTCCATGTACGGAAAAGCGACAAAACAGAAAGAACAGCCGCGGGTCAAACCGCACGTGAAGAAGGGCGACTCCGTCGTCGTTCTCGCGGGCAAGGACCGCGGCAAGCAGGGCAAGGTGCTCCGCGTCGATCCCGCCAAGGGAACGGCGATCGTCGAGCGCGTGAACTTCCTCAAGAAGCACACGCGTCCGAACCCGCAGCGGAACATCCAGGGCGGCATCCTCGAGCGCGAGGCGCCGGTGAAGCTGTCCAACCTTCAGGTGATTTGCCCGAGCTGCAATCAACCGGCTCGCACCGGCACGCACCGCACCGATTCCGGTGCGGTCCGCTACTGCCGCAAGTGCGACACCGAGATGTAGGAATCAGGACGAAAACATGGCTGCACGACTGAAAGAGCTTTACACGAAAGAAGTCCGGAAGAAGCTTCAGGACGAGTTCGGGATCAAGAACCCGATGGCCGTCCCGAAGATCGAGAAGGTCGTCCTGAACATGGGCATGGGCGAGGCGATCCAGAACTCGAAGATCCTCGACAGCGCCGTCGATGAGCTGACGACGATCGCCGGCCAGAAGCCGGTCATCACGAAGGCGAAGAAGTCGATCGCCTCGTTCAAGCTGCGCGAAGGTGTTGCCATCGGCACGATGGTCACGCTGCGCGGCGAGAAGATGTACGAGTTCCTCGACCGTCTGATCAACCTTGCGCTGCCGCGTGTCCGCGACTTCCGCGGCGTAGCGGCCAAGGCCTTCGACGGGCGCGGGAACTACACGCTCGGAATCCGCGATCACCTCATCTTCCCGGAGATCGACGTCGCGAAGGTCGACAAGTCGAAGGGAATGAACATCACCATCGTCACGAGCGCGAAAAACGACGAACAGGCCCGCTTCCTTCTGAAGGAAATGGGCATGCCGTTCGGCAGCAGGTAAGAAGGAAAGACCATGGCCAAGATCTCAATGATCGTCAAGGCGGCGCGCAAGCCGAAATTCATGACCCGTAAGCGCAACCGCTGCAAGGTCTGCGGACGCCCGCGCGGCTATCTGCGGAAGTTCCAGCTCTGCCGCATCTGCTTCCGGCAGCTTTCGCTCGGCGGCTACATTCCGGGCGTCACCAAGGCAAGTTGGTAAGCAGGACTACAGGACAGGAGCAACGAGAATGTCGATGACAGACCCGATCGCGGACATGCTTACCCGCATCCGCAACGGAATCCAGTCGCACCATGACCGCGTCGATCTCCCCACTTCGAAGCTGAAGGTGGAAGTCGCACGCATCCTCAAGAACGAGGGCTTCATCAGCAATTACAAGCTGGTCGAGGGCGAGGGCAAGCAGGGGACGCTGCGCGTCTACCTGAAGTACGCCGACGACGGCGAGCCGGTGATCCACGGGATCGAGCGCATCTCGCGTCCGGGACGCCGCGTCTACCGCAACAAGCAGGAGATTCCTCGCGTGCTTGGTGGACTGGGCCTCGCCATTCTGTCGACCTCGAAGGGCGTGCTCGCCGGCCACGACGCCGTGAAGAACGGCGTGGGCGGTGAAGTCCTCTGCCAGGTCTGGTAAGGAGAGATCCATGTCACGTATTGGCAAGAAAGAGATTTCGCTCCCAAAAGGGGTGGACGTGAAGCATGACGGCACCGCCGTCGTCGTCAAGGGGCCGAAAGGCTCGCTGACGACCCAGCTCGTGCCGGGAATCAGCGTGAAGATCGAGAGCAACGTCGTGACCTTCATTCGTGCAGACGAAGAGAAGAGAACGCGTGCCTTTCACGGCCTGGTGCGCGCGCTCGTGGCGAACAACGTCCGCGGCGTGAGCGAAGGCTTCAAGCGCGAGCTCGACATCATCGGCGTCGGTTACCGCGCCGAGGTGAAGGGCCGCGAGGTCGTCTTCGCGCTGGGGTATTCGCATCCGGTGCGCTTCCCGATTCCGGAAGGGATCGACATCGCCATCGACGCGAAGACCGGCCACATCACCATCACCGGGATCGACAAGCAGAAGGTCGGCCAGACGGCAGCCGAGATTCGTTCGCTCCGCGAGCCCGATCCGTACAAGGGCAAGGGCATCAAGTACAGCGACGAGATCATCCGTCGCAAGGCCGGCAAAGCCGCGGGCAAATAAGCAGAGGACAACATGGATCGCGCAAAGCATAGAGTTGAAGCACGAGGCCGGATCCGCGAGCGGATCCGCCACAAGGTCACGGGAACCGCGGAGCGTCCGCGCCTGGCCGTCTTCAAGAGCCTCAAGCACATTTACGTGCAGGTGATCGACGACGCGAGCGGCAAGACACTGATCGCGGCATCGACCCGGGACAAGGACGCGAGCGCCAAGGGCGCGAACGCTGCGTCGGCCAAGGCCGTCGGCGCCACGATCGCGAAGAAGGCGAAGGACAAGGGCATTACGCGCGTGGTCTTCGACCGCGGCGGATACCTCTATCACGGCAACATCAAGGCGCTCGCGGATGCGGCGCGCGAAAACGGTCTGGAATTCTAGGAGACTTCATGCAGCGTCCAATGCAGCGTCAGGGACAGGGCTCGCAGCGCGGCGATCGTCGTGAGGCGGAGCGGTCCGAAAGCGGGATGATCGACAAGGTCGTCCACATCAACCGCGTGACCAAGGTCGTCAAGGGCGGCAAGAACTTCAGCTTCAGCGCGCTCGTCGTCGTCGGCGACGGCAAGGGGAAGGTCGGCTTCGGCTCCGGCAAGGCGAAGGAAGTGCCGGCCGCCATCAAGAAGGGGATCGAGATCGCCAAGAAGAACATGATCGAGATCTCCACGAGCGGCACGACCATCCCGCACGCCGTGCTCGGTCACTACGGCGCCGGCAAGGTCCTGCTGAAGCCCGCTTCCGAAGGTACCGGCGTCATCGCCGGCGGCCCGGTGCGTGCCATCCTCGAGTCGGCCGGGATCCAGAACATCCTGACCAAGTCCCTCGGGACGGCCAATCCGCACAATGTCGTCAAGGCGACGTTCGAAGCCCTCAAGCAGCTCCGCAGCGAAGAGCAGTACAAGGCGCTGCGCGGCAACGGCGAGGCAGCGGAGGTCGAGGCATGAGCGCGGCCGCGAAGAAGATCAAGGTCCGCCAGGTCGGCAGCGGCATCGGTTGCCCGCGCGAGATGCGCGAGACCCTCAAGGCTCTCGGCCTTGGAAAGATGCACCGGGTTGCCGAGCGAGCCGACACCAAAGAAGTGCGCGGGATGATCGCCAAGATCCCGCATCTCGTCAAAGTCGTCGATTAAACGAGGTCCAACTATGGAATTGAGCAATCTCAAACCGAAGAAGGGCGCCCGCCACGCGAAGAAACGCGTCGGCCGGGGACCCGGCTCGGGACACGGCAAAACCGCCGCGCGCGGTGAAAAGGGACAGAAGTCGCGTTCCGGCTTCTCCCGCATGCGCGGCTTCGAAGGCGGCCAGATGCCGCTGCACCGCCGCCTCCCGAAGCGCGGCTTCACCAACATCTTCAAGAAAGAGCATGCGGTCGTGAATCTCTCCGACCTCGAGCGCTTCGACAATGGCGTGACCGTCGACGAGACGGCGCTCCGCCAGGCCGGACTGGTCAAGGGCAAGAACGACGGCATCAAGGTCCTCGGCAACGGCAAGCTGACCAAGAAGCTGAATGTCGTGGCCACGAAGTTCTCCGAGACCGCACGGAAGCAGATCGAAGCGGCGGGTGGGACCTGCCAGGAGATTCAGTAGGTGAACTTCCTCGAGACACTCCGCAACATCTGGGCGATCGAGGATCTGCGCAAGCGGGTCCTGTTCACGTTCGGCCTTCTCGCCATCTATCGTCTCGGATCGCATATCCCGACGCCGGGTGTCGACCCGGTGGCGCTTCAGGAATTCTTCAAGGCGATGACCGGCGGCGTGTTCGGTTTCCTCGATCTCTTCTCCGGCGGCGCCCTGCGCCGTCTTTCAGTCTTCGCCCTCGGCATCATGCCGTACATCTCCGCCTCCATCATTCTTCAGCTCCTCACGGTCGTCTGGCCGTATCTCGAGAAGCTGTCGAAGGAAGGGGAGATGGGGCGGCGGAAGATCAATCAATACACCCGCTACGGCACGATCGTGCTGTCGGTCGTCCAGTCCCTCGGCGTCGCCTTCTGGCTGAAGTCGCAGACTGCACCCGGCGGCGCACCGCTCGTCCCGACTTACGTCCAGGACGCGTTGTGGGGTCTCGGATTCCCGATCATGACCGTGCTCACGCTCACCACCGGCACGGCGTTCATCATGTGGCTCGGTGAGCAAATCTCGGAACGCGGAATCGGCAACGGGATCTCGCTGATCATCTTTGCCGGCATCGTCGTCAATCTGCCGCACGCGGTCGTGACTACCGTCGACGACATCCGCACCGGACAGCACAACCTGTTCGCGGTGCTGCTGCTCGTTGTCTTCATGGTCGCGGTCGTTGGCTTCGTCGTGTTCATGGAGCGCGCGCAGCGCCGGATTCCGGTGCAGTACGCGAAGCGCGTCGTCGGCCGCAAGGTCTACGGCGGCGCGAACACCTATCTGCCGCTCCGCGTGAACACCGCCGGCGTCATCCCGGTCATCTTCGCTTCGTCGATCCTCGTCATCCCGACGACGCTGGCGACGATGATCAAGGTTCCCTGGGCACAGGCGATCGGCAATCAGCTGAAGGTCGGCGAGCCGCTCTACTACCTGCTGCAGGTCGTCGGCATCATCTTCTTCGGCTACTTCTACACGTCGATCATCTTCAATCCGGTCGACACGGCCGACAACATGCGCAAATACGGCGGCTTCATCCCGGGCATCCGCCCTGGAAAGAAGACGAGCGATTACATCGATCGCGTCCTGACGCGCATCACGTTCGTCGGCTCGATCTATCTCGCGGCCGTCTGCATCCTGCCGGAGTTCCTGATCACCGGCATTCATGTGAACCAGCTGCCGTTCGGCGTCGGCGCCGCGCTCGATCGCGCGCTGCCGCTCTGGTTCACGGAAGGCATGGGCTATCAGTTCTACTTCGGCGGCACGTCGCTGCTGATCGTCGTCGGCGTGGCGATGGACACGATCCAGCAGATCGAGTCGCAGCTCGTCATGCGTCACTACGACGGGTTCATGAAGCGCGGCCGGGTCCGCGGACGCCGAGGATAACGGGTGCGGATCATCTTCATCGGGCCGCCCGGAAGCGGCAAAGGGACTCAGGCGAAGCGGCTGGCGGACGTGCATGCGATTCCGCACATCTCGACCGGTGACATGCTGCGTGAGGCCGTTGCCGACGGGACCGAGCTCGGCCAGCAGGCCGCGCCGATCATGGCGGCCGGCGCACTAGTCCCCGATGACCTGATGATCGGTATCATCAAAGACCGGCTGACGAAGTCGGATGCGGACAACGGTTTCATCCTGGACGGTTTCCCACGGACGCTCGTCCAGGCCGAAAAGCTCGACAATATTGTTGGGAATGGCCAGGAGGCCCTGCGGGTTCTTCAGCTGTTGGTCCCCGACGAAGCGATTGTCCGGCGCATCGCGCTCCGGAGGTCGTGTTCGAACTGCGGGGCCGTTTACCATCTCGAAAACAACCCTCCGTCCTCGGATAGCGTGTGTGATCGCTGCGGGACGGAGTTGATCGCCCGTCCTGACGACAATGAGCAGGCCGTGCGGAAGCGGCTGGAAGCGTTTCACAGACAAACGCTTCCGGTCGCCACGTTTTACAAAGCAAAGAGTCTGTTGCGCGAAGTCGACGGGATCGGTCCCGTTGATGAGGTCTTTGAACGAATCGAGAAGTCCCTGCTGTAGGGGAGATAGATGCTCGACCGAATGAAGGGCCCGATCCTGAAGTCCCGCGATGAGATCGCGATCATGGACCGGGCCAACCGTGTGGTCCTCGAGATTCTCGAGATCATGCGGGCGATGGTGAAGCCGGGAGCCACCACGGCACAGCTCAATGCTGTTGGCGAGGAGGAACTGGCGAAGCGCGGCGCGAAGTCACCTTTCAAAGGGTATGCGCCGATGGGCCTGCCGCCGTATCCGGCGGTTGTCTGCTCATCAGTGAACGACGTGATCGTTCACGGCATCCCCAATCGCGCCAAACTTCAGGAGGGCGACATCATCGGACTCGACTTCGGATCGATCCTTGACGGATTTGTCGGCGACGGGGCCATCACGGTCGGCGTCGGCAAGGTCACCGATCGCGCCGATCTCCTGATGCGGACCACGAAGGAATGCCTCGATCTGGCGATCGAGGAGATGCGTCCAGGCCGCCATCTCGGCGACATCGGCGCCGCGGTCCAGGAGCATGCCGAGTCGCGCGGGTTTCACGTCATCCGGAACTTTGTCGGCCATGGAATCGGCCGCCGGATGCACGAGGATCCGCAGGTCTACAACTACGGCAGGCGCGGGCGGGGCATCGAGTTGCGCGAAGGAATGGTCTTCGCCATCGAGCCGATGCTCTGCGAGATCGGGGCGAAGCTGAAGTCGCGCCTGGAGCGCGCCGGAAGCAACGGCATGGTCCAGGACGTCAAGACCGATAACGACGGTTGGACGGCCCGGACAGTGGATGGAACGCTGGCCGCGCACTTCGAGCATTCGGTGGCCATCACGTCCAGTGGACCGATGGTTCTGGGGAAGTGAAACAACTGGGGAGATATGTCAGAGAAGGAAGAAGCGATTGAAGTGACTGCTACGGTCCTGGAGACGTTGCCCAACGCAATGTTCCAGGTCGAACTGGAGAACAAGCACAAAGTACTGGCGCACATCTCCGGCAAGATGCGTAAGCACTTCATCCGCATCCTTCCTGGTGACAAAGTTCTGGTCGAGCTCTCGCCGTACGATTTAACGCGCGGGCGCATCATCTATCGATACAAGTGAGCAAGTCATGAAAGTACGTTCATCAGTCAAGAAGATCTGTACCAAGTGCAAGATCGTGCGGCGTCAGGGTGTGATCCGCATCATCTGCGAGAACCCGAAACACAAGCAGAGACAGGGATAAGAGAACATGGCACGAATCGCAGGCGTTGATCTTCCTCTGAACAAGCGGGTCGAAATCGGCCTTACGTACATCTACGGCATCGGCCGGTCGCGGTCGAACGACATCCTGGGCAAGGCCCAGGTCAACCGCGACGTCCGCGTCAAGGATCTGACCGAGGATGACGTTCGCAAGATCCGTCAGGTCATCACTGACGAGGGGAAGGTCGAAGGCGATCTCCGCAAGGACATCGGACTCGACATCAAGCGGTTGATGGAAATCAACTGCTACCGCGGCATGCGCCACCGCCGGGGACTCCCGGTGCGCGGCCAGCGGACGCACACCAACGCCCGTACGCGGAAGGGTCCGCGCAAGGGCGCAGTCGCCGGCAAGAAGAAAGCCACGAAGAAGTAAGGAAGAGGACGAGCACAAATGGCCACAGCCAGAGCACCGAAAGCGGGCGCACGTCGCGCCGGAAGCAAGCGCAAAGAGCGGAAGAACATCCCGCACGGCGTCGCCGCGATTGCAGCGACGTTCAACAACACGATCGTGGCGATCTCCGATCCGATGGGCAACGTCCTGGCCTGGTCCAGCGCCGGCCGCATCGGATTCAAGGGCTCGCGCAAAGGCACGCCATTCGCCGCACAGGTTGCCGCTCAGAATGCCGCGCAGCTGGCCCAGGAACATGGCGTCCGCTCCGTGGACGTGAAGGTCAAGGGACCGGGCGCCGGCCGCGAGTCAGCGATCCGCGCCCTGGCCGCCTCCGGTCTGGACATCAAGTCGATCAAGGATGTCACTCCGATTCCGCACAACGGTTGCCGCCCTCCGAAGCGGCGGCGCGTTTAACAACCTCGTCAGATTTCTCCGTGCCGGCGCGTGTCGCGCCGGCGCGGATTTGCTGTCTTTCGTACGGCGCGCAGCTGCCGTCGTACACGCAACGCTCCAATGGTGGGGCGGGTGCGAACCAAAGGAGGCATAGTGGCTCGTTACACCGATCCCGTCTGCCGGCTCTGCCGGCGCGAGGGCATGAAGTTGTTCCTCAAGGGAGACCGTTGCTTCAAGGACAAGTGCGCAATCGAGCGCCGCAACTACGCTCCCGGCCAGCATGGCCGGCGTCGTTCGAAGGTTCTCGGTTACGGCGTTCAGCTTCGTGAGAAGCAGAAGGTCAAGCGCATTTACGGCCTGCTCGAGCGTCAGTTCCGGACCTACTTCCAGCGCGCCGAGCGGAAGACCGGCATCACCGGCGAGAACCTGCTTCGTCAGCTCGAGCTCCGGCTCGACAACGTGGCCTACTCGCTCGGTTTCGCTTCCTCACGCGCACAGGCGCGCCAGCTCGTTCGCCACGGCCACATCGAGGTGAACGGAAGAAAGATCAACGTCCCTTCCTACCAGGCCCGCAAAGGGGATGTGGTCCAGGTTCGCGAGAGGAGCCGCAAGAACGATCAGATCCGCCAGGCCGTCGAAACGGCCGCCGGACGCGGCGTTCCGTCATGGCTCCAACTCAATCCCGAGCAGTTCCTTGGAACGGTCAACGATCTTCCGAAGCGTGAAGACATCCGTCTGCCGATCCAGGAGCAGCTCATCGTCGAACTCTACTCGAAGTAAACATTACGTAGGACGGGCTCTCCAGCCCGTCCAGGTGGGTTAGAAAAACCCGCCCCGCGTATGGCGAGGAGGCCGCTGACATGCTCTGGTCCGATTTCCAGAAACCGAAAAAGCTCGATTACGACTCCGAAACTCTCACCCCGAACTACGGCCGTTTCATCGCCCAGCCGTTCGAGCGTGGCTTCGGCACGACGATCGGCAATGCACTGCGTCGCGTGCTGCTCTCCTCGATCGAAGGAGCCGCGATCTCCGCGGTTCGCGTCGAGGGTGTGCTGCACGAGTTCTCGTCCCTCACCGGTGTGGTGGAGGACATGACCGACGTCGTTCTGAACCTCAAACAGATCCCCTTCAAGATGCACGGTGAAGGGCCGAAGACGCTCTACCTCGAGAAGAAGGGTCCGGGCGTCGTCACTGCCGCCGATTTCGAAGCCGACTCCGACATCGAGATCCTCGACCCGACGGCGCACATCGCCACGTTGTCGAAGGAAGGCTCGCTGAAGCTCGAAGCGCGTCTGAAGCGCGGACGCGGCTACGTCGTGGCCGACCGCAACGCCGACACCGACCTGCCGCTCGGCTACATCCCCATCGACTCGATCCATTCGCCGGTCCGCCGCGTGAACTATCACGTCGAAGGGGCCCGCGTCGGACAGATGACCGACTACGACAAGCTCGTGCTCGAAGTCTGGACGAACGGTGCCGTCTCGCCGCAGGAAGCGGTCGGCCTGGCCGCCGATCTCCTCGGCGATCACCTCCGCATCTTCAGCCAGTTCGAGACGCGCGGGGAGCAGGTCGAAGAGACCGCCGCTCCGGAAGTCGATCCGCGCCTCGCCGAGATGCTTTCCAAGCCGATCGAGGAGCTCGACCTTTCCGTCCGCTCCGCGAACTGCCTCAAGAACGCGAACATCCGCACGCTCGGTGATCTCGTTCAGCGCACGGAGCGCGAGATGCTCTCGACCAAGAACTTCGGCCGTAAGTCGCTCGACGAGATCAAAGACGTTCTCGCCAGCCTCGGCCTGTCGTTCGGTATGACGAAGCTTCCCGCCTCCCGCGCAGGCGAGATGCGCGATTAGTAAGAAACGAGGTCACGCCAAATGAGACACGGAATGGTCAACCGCAAGCTGGGACGCACGAGCGCGCATCGCAATGCGATGTTCCGCAACCAGCTCGCGTCGCTCATCGACAAAGAGCGCATCGTCACCACGCTGCCGAAAGCGAAGGAGCTTCGTCCGCAGATCGAGAAGCTCATCACCCTCGGCAGGAACGACAACGTCCACGCCCGCCGTCAGGCCCGCCGCATCATCGCCGACGACACGCTCGTGGCGAAGCTGTTCGTCACGCTCGGCCCCCGTTTCGCCGAGCGTCCGGGCGGCTACACCCGCATCATCAAGCTCGGATCCCGCCGCGGCGACGCCGCCGAGATGGCGATCCTCGAGCTCGTCGGCTTCGAGCTGAAGACCGGCACCGAGGCCGCTCCGGAACAGGAGAAGAAGGGCAAGGCGAAGAAGGCTGCTCCGGCCGCCGAAGAGCCTGCCGCTGATGAGGCCAAGGAAGCCGCTCCGAAGAAGAAGCCGGCAGCGAAGAAGGCTGCTGCTCCGAAGAAGGCCGCGAAGTCCGAGGCCTCCGAGGACAAGCCGAAGAAGAAGCCCGCCGCAAAGAAGAAATCCGAAAAGTAATCGAACGAAATCGGCCCGCCACCTCGGCGGGCCGATTTGTTTAGAGGCGCTTTCTGATCAGCGTCTGCGTCACGTCGCCGTCGTCGCTCGTGATCGCGTCCGATGCCTCGCGCGCCTTCACCAGCGCGCTTCCGGCCGGCGGAATCCCGTACGTGAGATCGGTGGCGATCGCCTCGATCGGCGCTGCCCCGCGCGTGACGAGCTCGATCGTCGCATCGCCGCCGCCGTAGATCGCGATACGGCGCCAGCCGTTGGACGCGAGCTCGTAATAGTGCGCGGGACGGGGCGGCGGCGTGACTCCGTTGATCTTCACCGAATCGACCGTGGCGGTCGTTCGCAGAAACAGCGTCACGCGCGAGGCGTTGCGCGGCGAGTGAAGCTGCAGGACGCGGGTTCGCTTCCCCGCCTGCAGCGTTTCGCTCAGGACGTTGAGCTCCACCGCTGGAATGCTCACCGCCGGTGCGGGCGCCTCCCATGCGGAGCTCGATGCCCACGGCCAGGTGAAACGCGAGAAGTGCGCGACCTTCCGCATCTCCTCAGTCGTGGTTCCGGTGATCCAGCGCGACATCGCGCCCTCGGTCATGTGCGCGATGCGAATGCGCCGCGGCCGATCGTGCGTCGTGTCGGGAAGCGCGATCGCGACGAACGTGAAGACGACCGCCAGTACGAGCGCGAAGCCCGCAATCCGCCGTTCGTCGATCGCGAATGCGACAGGCGAGAACGCCATTGCCACGACCGCGGCGATGACCGGCAGCGCCGGATTTCCGAGACCGTCGTAAAGCGCGATGGCCGCGGGAAGGAACACGATCGAGATCAAAGCTGACGCGATCAGCGCTCCCAGCTCGTGCGAGAAACCGGTGAAGGCGTGGATGAACGCGCGGCCGACGAGCACGACCGCCGGCACGACGGCGAGGTAGCTCGCGCCCGGCAGGACCAGCGCGAGGGCCAGCGCCAGCACCGACCAGATCAGGGCCTCGCCGGCCAGCATGCCGCTGTCGGTCGTGTATTGCCGCAGCGTTGACGGGATCCCGATTGCGGCCGCGATTCCGGCGAGCCACATCGCGATCTGGATCGGCCCCGGATGCGCGATCCACATCTCGGTCGCGCGAATCGTCCCGAGCCACGAGAGCAGGAATCCGATCAGCGCCGCAGCGATGATCGCGCCGAGGAGCGCCAGCGCGCCGTGCATGACGCCGCGCACGGTCGCTTCGTCTTCGCGAATCAGCAGCGCCGCCGCGGTGATCGACGCGATCAGCGCGAGGATGGCGATCCAGACGGTGAGGTGCTCGCGCCACGAGATGACGAAGAACGTCAGCACGTCGAACCAGACGAGGTCCTGATCGGTGCCGTGGCGCAGCTCGCCGGTGCTCAGCGCGCGCACGGACGCGAGCGCGTTGTCGCCGTGGTGCTGCAGGCTCCGGAGGCTCACCCGTCCGAGGTTGTCGAATGGCGTGTGGTAGGCCCACTCATCGCCGATCGCCGCGAAGTTCACGCCTGACTTTCCGCCGCGCTTGAAGACCGTGAAGTCGCTGTCGTGCGGCATCAGGTCGTAGATCGTGGCGAAGAGCGATGACGTCACCGGCTGCGGCAGCGCGTGGATGACGCGCTCGACGATGTGCCGGTCGTCGGCGCTCGTCTCGTACAACAGGCTCGCGCCGGATGTGCCGCGATTGTCGATGTTCACGACCGCCGCGACTTCGGCCACGTTCGCATCCGCGGCGAACGCTTCCGCGCCGAGCAGCCCGCCTTCTTCCCCTTCGGTGAAAACGATGAGCAGCGGATTGCGGAACGACTCGCCGTGCGCCGCGCGCGCGATCTCGATCAGCGTCGCGACTCCGGTACCGTCGTCCGACGCGCCCGGTCCTGCCGGCACCGAGTCGTAGTGCGCCATCAGCATGATCGCGGGCCGCGACGGCATCCCAGGCTCGTGCGCGATGATGTTGCGGACCGTCGCGCATTGCGCGTGCGCGTCGCATCCGAACGCCTGCTCCACCTGCGTCTCGTATCCCAGCGACTGCAGCATGGCCACGATTCGTCCGCGGACAATCGCATCGGCGGGGGAGCCGACCGGATGCGACGTGATGCCGGCCAGCAGCTGCTTTTCGACGGCGTAGGCGCGCGCGGCCGAGAAGTCGCGGGAAGGCGCGGTGGCCGGCTTCGGCGCCGGTCCCTGCCATCGGATCAGGAGAATGACGAGGACGACGAGCGGACCGAACCATGGCAACAGCACGCGCTTCATGCAGCGATTCTACTTGACGGCGCCGGGGAAGTGTATTAGATTACTAATACAGTAACGCAATGGAGGAATGCCATGAAACGACTCGGAATGATTCTGACCTTCACGTTCATCGCTTCGATGCTCAACGCCGCCTACCTGCCGACCGACGCGGAGCGCGCCCGCTGGACCATGTCCGACTTCCGGACGATCGCCACCGCGGCCGCCGCGTACAAGGTCGACCACGGAGCGTATCCGACCGCGAAATCGATCGACGAGCTGCAGAAGCTCGTCCAGCCGGTTTACGTCAAGAGCCTGCCGACGCACGACGCGTGGGGCAACGCGCTTCGCTATGTGTCTGACGGAAAGACGATGACCATCGTCAGCGCCGGCTCGGACAGCGCGTTCAATGAGGCGAGCTGGGGAACGCCGGCGAAGTGGATGCAATCGTTCAGCGAAGACGCCGTCTGGACGGACGGCAGCTTCACGCGGAACTGGGAGTACAAGTAGCCGGCTACTTGAGCAGCATCGCCAATTTCGATCCGGCGGTCACGCCATCCTGCACGGCCGTCGGATCCTCGGCGCTCTTCGTCGCGGCATTGCCGTCGATGTCGAGGCGCACTTCGAGGTGGATCTTCTGCGGGATCGGCTGGCCCATCATCGAGTCGGCGGAGCCGAAGTCGACCGACATCGGAAAGCCGCTCGCGAGGAGGCGCTTCACCGCCACCGGCGCGCCGGTGGTGACGCCCGCGGGGCGCGCGATGATGTAGATGATGCCGTGCTGCGGGGCGCGCGCGGCCGCTGCGGGGTCGATGTTCAGCGTGAGGTGGATCGCATTCGGATCGTTTGATGTTGCCTGCTGCGGCACCGGCTGCATGGCTGCTGCCTGCTGCGCGCCGGGCTCGGGGATGGCGGGGTGGTTGGCCGGGAGCGGGGCGGCGGGAGCCGGCTTCTGGCTCTTCATCTGAGCGAGGATCTCCTCGAGGCGGGCCTGCTGTTCGGGACGATGCTTCATCGCTTCGCGGATCGCCTTCTCGCCTGCGTCCGGTTTGCCGGTCTGGAAATCGAGCCACGCGATGCCGACCCACGCGTCGGTCAGCTTCGGATCGCTCTTCGTCGCCGCTTCGAGCATCTTGAACGCGACGTCGGTCTGTCCCATCGACATCCGCACGAGCGCCTGATACGTCAGCGCGCGCGGCTCGTCGGGAGTCTTCGCCAGCACGGCCTGCGTCTGTTCGAAGACGCCCATCATGTTCTCGTGCTCGAGGTACGCCTTCGCCAGGCTGATGCGCGCGTTCACGTCGTCGGGCGCGTTCGACACGGCGGCTTCGAGCTGCCCCACGACCGGATCGGTTTGCTGCGCAGGTTGTGATTGTGTCGGCGTGGGTTGCGGCTGCATCGCGCTCGGCTGCTGCGCATTCTTGTCGGTCGACGAGGACCAGACGAACCACCCGAGGAATCCGAGGGCGCCGATCGAAGCGACGCCCCAGAGGAAGCCTTTGAGCGCGGGGTTCATGCCGATGGTTGCGGGCGGAGGCGGAAGGACGACAGAAGAGGACAGGCGGGGCGCCTGTCCCATATTTTTCTTTCCGTCGAGGGTGCGGAGGACCTGCGCGGCTTCGCGTTCCAGGCGCGTCCGTTCGTTGGCGTTGGCCGGGACATCTTCGAGATCGCGCAGTTGCTGGATGAGCGCATCGCGGCGCGCGACGAGGTCGCGCAGCTCGAGGTCATCGTTGGCTGGTGCCGCGGCGGCCTGCTGTTTCCGGCGCATCGAAGAGTAGACGAACATGAATCCGACGATGAGCCCCGAGAGGAGCATCGCCGTGGCGGTCAGCCAGTCGGTGGAACCGGTCATGATTGTTTTCCAGTCAGTTTTCGGACTTCAGCGAGGTACGGATCTTCATCGGCCGCAGACGCCGGCGGCTCGTCAACAGGTTGACTACCGCCCTTCCCCATCATCGAGAAGATGGCGAAGATGCCGACGGCCAGCGCCACGATCGGCAGGATCCAGACCAGCGTGTTCACGCCCTGGAACTTCGGCTTGAGCAGCACGAACTGTCCGTACGAGCGCTCGAAGTAGCGGAGGATCTGCTCCTGCGTGTAGCCGCGCGCGATCAGATCGCGCACCTGGTGCTTCATGTTGACGGCCATCTCCGACGGAGAGTCGGCGACCGACATGCCCTGGCAGACCGGGCAGCGCAGCAGTCCGGCCGTCTGGTTCGCCTGCTCGTCGAGGAGCGCGCCGGTGACCGGCTGGCCCTTCGGAGGTCCGACGAACTGCTCGGCGTCGGGGACTTTCACGCCCTGCGCAAAGAGTGTGGTGGCGAAGGCGAGGAGGAGCAGCAGTTTCTTCATTGCGTCATCGCCTTTCGCACGTTCTGCTGCAGCGTGTCGGGATCGATCGGACCTTCGAACTTCGCCACGACCTTGCCGTTCTTGTTCAGGAAGAAGGTCTCGGGGACGCCGCCGACGCCGTACGCGATGGCGGTCTTTCCGCCCATATCGACGAGCGTCGGGTAGGCGGTGCCGCGTTCGTTGAGGAACTGCTGGATCTTCTCTTCCTTGTCCTGGAAGACGACGCCGAGGAACTGCACCTGGCCCTGCATCATCTGCGCATTCGCCACGAGCACGGGATGCTCTTCGTAGCACGGCCGGCACCACGTCGCCCAGAAGTTGACGACAAGCGGCTTGCCGCGGAATTGCGTCAGATCGATCGTCTCGCCGGTGCCGACCGCCTTCAGCGCGAAGTCAGGCGCCTCTTTGCCGATCAGCTGCGAATCGATGTGCTGCGGATCCTTGCCCAGTCCCGCAGCGAGAACGACGACCAGCGCGATCGTGATCAGGATCCCTGCGATGAGTACGATGCGATTCAATTGGCACCCACCTCGTCACCTTGAATGACGGGCGTTTCACTACGGGCCTGCAGCGACACGGCGCGCGAGCCGGGGATCAGCGCCACGATCCCGCCGGCGCCCATCAGCAGCACGGCCCACCAGATCCAGCCGACCATCGGCGTGAGGATGACGTTCACGCTGACGAAGTCGCCTTCGATGTTCATGATCGACAGATAGATGTCGCCTGTGATCATCGTGTGGACGTCGGGCGTTCCGAGCGGATCGCGCATCGCGGTGTACTGATTCATGCGCGGCGAGAGCGTGGCGATTTTCGAGCCGCCGCCCGGACCGCCCGGACCGCCGCCCTTGAAGACATCGAAGTGCGCCAGCGTCGACACGCGATGCGGCTCGCTCTTCTCTTCCAACCCGGTGAAGGTGAATGTGTACTTGCCGACGTTCACGCTCTGACCCCTGCCGACCCGGATCTCCTGCTGCGTGCGCATCGTGCTCGACACCGCGATGGCGACGATGACGATGACCGCGCCGGCGTGGATGAGGTACGAGCCGAAGCGGCGCCGTCCGCGGCGGAGCTGCGAGTCGATGATCGCGTGGCCTGCGGAGTCCCCGCGCCGGATGCGCTGCACGACCGGGAGCCACATCTGCCCGAGCGTCACCTGCGCGGCGTATCCGCCGAACGCGAGCGTGATCAAGGTCCACGGACTACGCACTCCGAGCGCGAAGCCGATTGCTCCGACGATCGCCGCGCCGATGAGCGGCGGCAGCAGCGCGCGCTTCGCCTGATCCTTTGTCGCGCGGCCCCACGGCAGCGCAGGACCGACGCCGAGGATGAAGAGCAGCGCCGCGCCGATCGGGATGACCATCGAGTCGAAGTACGGCCGCCCGACACTCATCTGCTTCCCTCGCACCGCCTCGACGACGAGCGGGAAGACGGTCCCGATCAGCACCGTGAAGGTGAAGAGGACGAAGAGCAGGTTGTTGACCAGGAAGAAGCCTTCGCGGCTGAGCGGACCTTCGAATCGCGAGTCGGATTCGAGCGAGTCGATGCGCAGCGCGAGCAGCGTCACGGAGCCGACGAGGACCAGCGCGAGGAAGACGAGGATCGTCGGACCGATCGGGCTCTGCGTGAACGAATGCACGGAGTTGAAGACGCCGGAGCGCGTCATGAACGTCCCGAGGATGGTGAGCAGGAAGCTGGCCTGCACCAGGGTTACCGTCCACCCTTTCAACGATCCTCGGCGCTCCATCACCAGCGCCGAATGCAGCGCCGCGGTGGCAGTCAGCCACGGCAGCAGCGATGCATTCTCGACCGGATCCCAGGCCCAGTAGCCGCCCCAGCCGAGCACTTCATACGCCCACCAGCCGCCGAGCATGATGGCGATGGTGAGGAAGATCCAGGGGACCATCAGTGATGCGCGCAGCGGGCGGAGGAATGCCTGCCCGAGGCGGCCGCGCAGCAGCGCCGCAGTGGCGAAGCCGAACGGGATCGTCAGTCCGACGTACCCGAGATAAAGGAACGGGGGATGGATCGCCATCAGGACGTGATTCTGGAGAAGCGGATTCGGTCCCGGTCCGTTCAGCGGCGGATTGATGACCGTGCCGAACGGCGACGCCGGCGCGGCGATGAGATAGCTGAAGAACGAGCCGCAGACGAGCCACGTGCCGATCGCGTACGCCATGTACTCGAGGTGCTCGTTGCGTGTCAGCCAGGTGGAGACCGCGATGTAGATGCCGAGGATGAATCCCCAGAAGAGGATCGATCCTTCGAGCGACGACCAGAGACTGACGATCGTCACCCAGAGCGGCACGTCGCGCGAGCCGACATGCTCGACGTAGCTGACGCTGAAGTTGTGCGTGATCAGCGCGTACTCCATCACGAACGTCGCGGCGACCATCAGCAGCGCGAAGGCGAAGGCGAAGCGGCGCGCCCACTTGAGACCTTCGGCTGATTTCTTCCATCCGGCGGCGTAACCGAGGACGGCTCCGGTGGTCGACACGAGGAGCGAAAGGAGGACGAGGATGCGTCCGAGGCTGGAGGTCATTGTGCGTCCTTGATGTACTTCTCCATCTGTTTCTTATCGACCGGATGGCCGTTCTTCGGCGCGCGGTACTCGTTGCTGTGCGAGACCATCAGCCGGTTGCACTTGAAGTAGCCGCCGCGGTCCATCGTCCCTTCCACGACCACGCCGATGTTCTCGCGGAACATCTGCGGCGGGACGCCTGCCGATTTCACATGGACGATGCCGCCCATGTCCTTGACGTCGAACTCCAGCGAGGAGATGCCGGGGTTCTTCTTGATCGAGCCGGGAGCGACCATGCCGCCGAGGCGGATCGTCGCGCCGTAGGCCTTGTCGCCCGCGGCGTGGAGGTCGGTCGGAGTCCAGTAGTAGACGAGATTCTTGCTCAGGCCGCCGGCGGCGATGACCACGAAGGCGATCGCCGCGACGACGAACGCGCCGACCATGAAGATGCGCGAGCGGCGGCGCATGGCGTCACTTGCAGTTGGTTGATTCATGACCGTGCTCATTTTGTGTTCGCCTCTTCCGCGGCGCGGGAGCGCTCCTCACGAAGCCTCGTGATGATGCTCACGCCATAGATGAAAAGCACTGAAAACGTGACCACATACGCGGCGATGACGAAGTTCCATCCGCCTGTTACCAATCCGCTCATACGGCCTCCCCGAGCTCGGCGACTTCAGGCAGCGGCGGCGCCATCTCGTGCTCGAGACGGAGCGCCGCGAGGCGAGCCCGCACCATGATGAATGCAACCATGAGGAACAGGATGCCGAACGCGTTGAGGCGCAGCGGCAGCCAGAACTGTTTCGAAACCGTCCCCGGGTTCGACTGCTGCTGATGCAGCGAGTTCCACCAGCGGACCGAGAAGTAGACGATCGGAACGTCGACGTAGGCGATGATCGTGGCCACCGCCGACCAGATCGCGCGGCGCGCCGGATCTTCGACGAATTTGCGCAGCGCGAGGATGCCGATGAATGCGAAGAGCAGGACGGCCGTCGTGGTCAGGCGCGGATCCCAGTCCCACCAGACGCCCCACGTCGGCTTGGCCCAGATCGCGCCCTGGCAGCAGAGGAGGAACGCCAGCACGACGCCGACCTCGATCGAGCCTTCCATCCGCGAGTCCCATTTGTAGTCGCTGTTGAAGAGGAAGATGACGGCGCAGACGAACGCCAGCGTCATCGCCAGCAGCGCGTTCCAGGCGGTCGGCACGTGGACGTACATGATCCGCTGCACGTCGCCCATGAACTGCTCGGGCGGCGCGACGAAGAGTCCGTAGTACGAGCCGAAGGCGAGGCAGACGAGCGCGAGGCCGATCAGGATCTGCGGCGGACGCCACGAGTCGAGCTGATCGTTCGCGAACAGGAACCAGATCGCGCCCGCGACGCCGCAGCCGGCGGCGAGGGTGGCGATCACGCCGGACGGCAGTCCGAGCGCGAGGCCCGGCACGCCGTGAAACTGCCCGATCGCGACGACGAAGCCGAAGTAGGCACCGATGGCCAGAAGGATTGCTGGAGGTGCGGTTTTCATTCGTTCACTCTCGATTGTCCCTCGCCCCGCTCGGCGGGGAGAGGGTGCCGCAGGCGGGTGAGGGGCCGTGCCACTGGCGAAGCAGGTGATGTCGCAGATCTCATTCTTCAACCACGCGGCCATAAAGCAGGCCGCACAACGACCAGTAAAGCGCGTCGAACGCGGTCAATAAGCTGATCCAGGACGGCAACTGTCTCATGGGATCGCCGAGGATGATGAGCGATGTCGCCTTGACGGACGCCAGTAGTGCCGGAACGATCAACGGAAACAACAGCAAGGGAAGGAGGGTCTGTTTCGCGCGAGCCTGCGAAGTCATTGCCGCATACAAAGTTCCCGGCGCCGAAAGTCCTGCCGTCCCCAGCAGGATGACGGCAAGCAGACGGAGCAGGTCGGTGGTGCCGGCGTCGTACAGGACGACCATCACCGGCACGAGTCCGATGCCGAGGAGCGCGAGCTGCATCCAGTTCGCGATCGCCTTCCCGTAGTAGAGCGCCCGCGGATCGCTCGGGAGGAGCAGCAGTCCTTCGAGCGCCCGATTCTCCATCTCGGCGTGATAGCTCTCCGCGAGGGTGAGCGTCGACGAGAGCAGCAGACCGAGCCACAGGAATCCTGCAGAGTAGAGCCGCAGCGCCTCGGAATTCGGTCCGACCGCGAAGCTGAACAGCAGCAGCGAGGTCGCGCCGAAGACGAACACGGCCATGAACTGCGTCCGCGTTTTCCACTGCAGAAGAAACTCTTTGCGAAGCGCGGCGGTCAGTCCTCCGACTTTATGCCGAGCAACGCGAGGCATCATCGGCGGCACCGCGTCGAAGGGTTCGCTCATGCGCGACTGCTCCATTGATCCCTCGCTGCGCTCGGGATGAACTGAGGGTCTCCCTGCCACACGAGCCGCCCCTGTTCGAGCACGAGCGCATCCTCCGCGATCCGTCCGCCGCGCTCGAGCTGATGCGTGGCGATGAGCACGGTCACGCCGAAGTCCTTCAGCTCGTGCACGACTTCATCGACGAGCGCAAACCCCTCGGGGTCGAGCTGGCCGTACGGCTCATCGAGCAGCACGAGCCGCGGTTGCTGGAGCAGCACCCGCGCAAACGAGAGCCGCTTGCGCATGCCGGCGGAGAAGGTATGGACGGCGTCGTTCGCGCGATTTCCGAGGCGGACGCGGTCGAGTAGCTCCTTCAGCCCCTTCTTGCTCAGTCCCCGATGCTCGGCCACGACCTGCAGGTTCTCCGCGGCGGTGAGCGACTCGTACAGATACGAGTAATGGCTCAACAGCGCGACCCCTTTGCGGATGTCGTAGCGCTCCTTCACGAGATCGAATCCGAGAATGTTGGCGGAGCCGTGATCGGGGCGGATGGCGGTGGAGAGGATGCGGAAGAGCGTCGATTTTCCCGAGCCGTTCCGCCCCGCGACCATCACGACCCGGCCGTGCGGTATCCGGAGGGAGACATCCGCAAGAGCCCAGCGGCGTCCGTAACGGCGTGCGAGGTTCTTTGCGTCGATTGCCAGCGTGTCCTGCATGCAACGCGAAGTTTCAGGGCAGAAGGCAATCGGGGCAAGCGTCTCCGCTCACAGGAGGGTGTGCGCGTCGTCACAAGACGTGTTCCGAGACAGGCGGGGGCGCCTGTCCTACACTGCATCCTCATGCGCAGATTCGCCCTGCTCGCGGTCCTCCTTTCGGCGTGCGCCACGACGCCTCCTCCCGCCCCACCGCCACCCGAACCGGCCCCCGCTCCCGTCCCGGCGGTGTACGGCTTCACGGTGGAGGAAGAGGTGAGCGTGCTGCGCCTGGAGGATCGGCGCGAGTACGACGCGGCGACGATCAACGCCTGGCTGACCAACGCTAACGCATTGCATCGCAAGCGGATGGCGCTCGCGATCGGACGAATCTCACCGCAAAGCCAGACGCGCGCCGGCGCCGATGCACTCGCGGCGCTGGTCAACGATCCGGAGCGCGAGGTCCGCGAAACAGTCGCCTTCTCCCTCGGCGAGATCGGCGACGCGACTTCCATCGATCCGCTCTTCATTCTTGCCGCCGATGCGGATGCGAGCATCGCCGCCGAGGCGGTCGAGGCGCTGTCGAAGCTCGCCCAGATAAAGCCGGTTGGGACGCCGCTCGCGCGTTACGCGCCGCTGGCCGCGGAGCCGCAGTCCGAGGGCGTGCGGACGCGCGCCATCCGATTTCTCTTCCGCTGGAACAGCGACGACGCGAGCGCGATCGCCGCGAATGCACTCGCATCGCCCGCGCCCGCGATCCGCCAGGCCGCCGCGTACGCGCTCGCCCGACGTGCATATCCACCCGCGCGCGAACGGCTCGAACTGCTCCTGAACGACGCCGATGTCCTCACCCGCGCCTACGTCGCCTCGGCCCTCGGACGCATCGCGGCGCCGGAGTCTGTCTCGCCGCTGACGACGATGTTCACCGACGCGCATCCCTGGGTCCGCACCAACTCCATCGTGGCCCTCGGACGCATCGCGGCGAAGAACCACAAGGCGATCGAGACGAGCGACTTCGCGCAGGATGCAGTGCGCGTCATCGCCATGACCGACGATCCCGATCCCGGTGTGCGCGCCTCCGCGCTCGATACGCTCGGCTGGTACGCGGCGAAGAACGGCTCGGCGAAGGGACGCCTAGAGGAGATCGTGGCCCGCGGCTCGCGCTGGGAACGCGAGCTCGCGTTCGGCGCGCTCGTGCGCAACGATCCGCAGACGCTCGCCTCGGCGCAGAACCTCACGTCGTGGCAGAAGGTGCGCGGCATCGAGGCACTCCCGCCCGATGCCGATGCACTGCGCGCGTCGTTCGCGAAGGATGACGATCCGATGGTGCGCACCGCGGTGCTCAGCAGCATTCCGGACGATCGTTGCGACCCGTACGCGACGCTGATTCGATCGATGCTCGACGATCGCGACGTGATCGTCCGCGCGAACGCCATCGATCGCTACACGCACGTGAAGAATTTCGATCCCGAGCTTTTCTCCGCCGCCGAGGCGCGCTCGCGCGGCGATGCGATGAACGACGCGCGGCTGGCGGCGATCACCGCGCTCGCCACGGCCGGCAACGAGACCGCGCTCCGCTGGGCACTCACCGACTCCGATCCCGTATTGCGCCGCACGGCCGCCGATCTGCTCGAAGAGAAGTTCAAGCAGCCGCGCCCCACGTACACGCCGCTCCCGATCGAGCGGAGCGACTACAACGACATCGTCGCCTGGTCGCGCCAGCCGCACACCGCGACGATCCGGATGACGCGCGGCAAAATCGAGATCGCGCTGCTGACCCAGGACGCGCCGATCACGACGTGGAACTTCGCGCAGCTGGCGAAGGCGCACTTCTTCGACAACACCTCGTTCATGCGCGTCGTGCCGAACTTCGTGATCCAGGGCGGCGACCCCCGCAACGACATGAACGGCGGCCCCGGCTACGCCATCCGCGACGAGATCAACCTGCAGAAATACACGCGAGCCGCCGTCGGCATGGCCCTCTCCGGCCCCGACACCGGCGGCTCGCAATTCTTCATCACCCACTCGCCCCAGCCTCACCTAGACGGCGGCTACACGATCTTCGGCCGTGTGACGGACGGCATGAACGCGGTGGTCGATCAGACGGAGAGAGGGGACAAGGTGGAGGAGATCACGATCGACGGAGCACCAGCGCATTGAGCGCCCTCTTCGGCCGCTTCTTCCAGCTCATCGGGATGGTCATCCTGCCGATCGGGCTTTACATCGGACTGGTGCGCGATGACGTGCCGACCGAGGTGCGGATGCTGTTCATCGGCGGCGGGTTCTTTCTCGTCGGGTGGCTGATGGCACGCGCGAAGAAATCGTGAAGTACACCGTCGTCCTCACCGCCGATTTCCCGCCGATCGCGCGCGATCTGCTGGCGGGGGAGTTTGATGTGATCGCCCATCCGACGGAGCACGTGCGGAGCGAGGAGGAACTGATCACGCTCCTCGCGGAGGCCGACGCGGCGATCACGCTGCTGTCGGATCCGCTGACGCGGCGCGTGTTGTCGTCGAATCCGAATCTGCGGATGGTGGCGAACTACGCGGTCGGCTACAACAACATCGACGTCGACGCGGCGCGCGAGCTCCACATCACGATCACGAACACGCCCAGAGTGCTGACGGAAGCGACGGCGGACCTGACAATGGCGCTGATCCTCGCGGTCACGCGCCGGCTGATCGAAGGGGACGCCGAAGTGCGCCGCACCGGCGAGTGCATCTGGGAGCCGCTCCACCTCCTCGGCACCGGCCTGCAAGGCAAACGGCTCGGCATCATCGGCATGGGACGCATCGGCCATGCGGTGGCGCATCGCGCGCAGGCGTTCGGCGTCGATGTGATCGGCGCGCGCCGCGGCGATTCGCTCAATGAGCTGCTCTCGACGAGCGACATCGTTTCGATTCACGCGCCGCTCTCCCGCGAGACGCATCACCTGATCGACGCCGCGGCACTGGCGAAGATGAAGCGCGGCGCATATCTCGTGAACACCTCGCGCGGAGCGCTGGTCGATGAAGCGGCATTGTGCGAGGCACTCGACTCGGGACACCTCCGCGGCGCAGCACTCGACGTCTACGAGCGCGAGCCCGAGGTGAATGAGAGATTGCTGGCGATGACGAACGTAGTCCTCGCACCGCACATCGGATCCGCAACCGAAGAGGCACGCACCGCAATGGCCCGCATCGCCGCAACCGATGTGCGCCGCTTCCTCCGCGGCGAGCCACCTCTGCATATCGTGGCATGAGGGAACGACGAGGGGCCTCCGGCGGGCGGGCACGGCCCGCAACGCTTGTTGGCCTAGCCTGAACTCGCGCCTGTCGTACGAATCGCGATTTACGCGAAGACAAACGCAGCGGGCCGGGCCCGCCCGCCGGAGGCCTCCCGGTCGTCCTCTGATCTACGCGATACTGCACACATGGCCCGACTGCAAAGAGTGGAATCGCTCCTGCTGCTCATCGACGTTCAGGAAAAGTTGATGCCGGTGATCGACCGCAATGCCGAAGTCGCGGCGAACATCGAGCGGCTGATCCGCGGCTGTCATCTCCTCGACACCATCCCGATCATCGTCACGGAGCAATACGTCAAGGGACTCGGTCCGACGATCGAGCCGTTGCGCCGCACGCTCGAGGAGACCGCGGGTTATCAGCCGATCGAGAAGTCGTGTTTCTCGGCGCAGGGCTGCGGCGAGTTTCAGGCGGCGATGCGGAACCTGAAGAAGAAACAGATCATCGTCGCCGGCATCGAGACGCACGTCTGCGTTTATCAGACGGTGACCGATCTCCTCGCCGCGGGTTACGACGTCACGATCGTCGCCGACGCGATGTCGTCGCGCAGCGCGGAGAATCGCGAGCTCGCCATCCGCCGCATGGCCGCCGACGGCGCGCATCTCAGCTCCACCGAGATGCTCCTGTTCGAGCTCACCGTCAACTCCGGAACGGACGAATTCCGGGCCATCGCCAAGCTGGTGAAATGAGATAGCAGACAGCAGATAGCAGATAGCAGGTCCGATGTACGGCGCTGGTTCTCCTGCTATCTGCTATCTGCCAGCTGCTATCTAAACTGTTGAGTGCTCGTATCTTGCAATGCATCTCCGTCGGAGGTGCACAATGCAAAACGATCTCAATGGGCGGCGCGTGGCGATCCTCGTCACCGACGGATTCGAGCAGATCGAAATGACCAGTCCGCGCGAGGCGCTCGAGAACGCTGGCGCGAAATGCGTGCTGATCTCGAACAAGGAAGGCGAGGTCCAGGCGTTCAAGCATCACGACAAGGCGGAGAAGTTCAAGGTCGGCCTGTTGCTGGCCAAGGCCGATCCGAACGACTTCGACGCCGTGCTGCTGCCGGGCGGTGTCATCAATAGCGATGCGATCCGCATCGAGAAGAAGGCGCAGGCATTCGTGCAGGCCATTGATCGCGCTGCGAAGCCGGTGATGGTCATCTGCCACGGCGGCTGGCTGCTCGTCTCGTCGGGACTGGTCAAGGGGCGCACGATGACCAGCTGGCCGACGCTGCAGGACGACATCCGCAACGCGGGCGGCAACTGGCAGGACAAGGAAGTCATCCGCGACCGGAACTGGGTCAGCAGCCGCAAGCCGGACGATCTGCCGGCCTTCAATCGGGAGTCGCTCGGCCTGCTGATGGAGATGCAGTCGGGCAAGAGCGTTCAACCGGGCGAGCGTGAGTCGCTCGGGGCGAGGTCGTGATCGATTGGAATACCGGATCCTGATCGTTGACGACGACGACCCCATCCGCATGCTGCTTCTGACGGTGCTGCGGAAGCGGGGCTTCCTCGTCGATACCGCGCGACATGGCGAGGAGGCGATCGAGCGCTCGCGGCATTGCCGCTACTCGATCGTCCTCCTCGACCTGATGATGCCGCGCATGAGCGGCTACGAGTTTCTCGAGCAGATCGAGCAGTGGCCCGACGATCAGAGGCCGATGGTCATCGTGCTGACCGCGGGCACGGAGCCGCGCGATCTGAATCCGAAGATCGTGGCGGGATCGATCCGGAAACCGTTCGAGCTCGATTTGCTGGTCGACACGATCGAGGCGTGTACGAGGACACTGGGCCAATTTGAACAGCGTGCAGATTGCCCACCCTCGGACAGCGAGCTGGAGCACGAAAACTAGCCTGGGCTGGCACATTCCTTGACCTAACCAGGCGCATGAGTGAACCACGAGTATTGATCATCGAAGACAACGACGCTCTGCGCGTGATGCTCTTTACAGTCCTTCGCCATCAGCCGCTCGGTGTCGACACCGCTGCTTCCGCGGACGAGGCGCTGGAGCGGGTCGCGACGTGCGACTACGCATTGATCGTGATCGATATGGACATCCCCGATCGCGAGGCCGAATCGTTCCTCACGCAGTTCCACGCCAGCCGTCCCGACACTGCGACGTTCGTGCTCGCGGTGCGCGACTCGAAAGGGGAGTCGGCGGTCGAGGCCGGGATGGTCTCGGCTGTGCTGAACAAGCCGCTGGAGATCGATACGATGGCCGAGGCCGTGAGGGAATGCGCGGGCGCGGTGGTGCTGCCGGCTGACTCGATGCCTTGTCCACCCGCCGACAGCGACATCCGCTCGCGCATGGATCGCAGCGGGTCTTTCTATACGAACTAGGGGACGACCGGGAGGCCTCCGGCGGGCGGGCGCGGCCCGCAGCGCTTGTTGGCCTAGCCTGAGCTCGCGACTGTCGTACGAATCGCGATTTACGCGAAGACAAACGCCGCGGGCCGGGCCCGCCCGCCGGAGGCCTCTCGTCGTTCCCTTGCTCGACATAGAATCCGCGCGTGACCGAGTCGCGACGTGGTGTGTTGTGGATTGTGGCGGCGGCGTTGCTTTGGTCGACCGGCGGCATCGGCATCAAAGCGATTGCTGATTCGCCGTTGAAGGTCACCTTCTATCGATCGCTCTTTGCGGCCATCGCGCTCCTCATCGTCTTCGGGAAGCAGCGCTGGCGGCCGACCTGGGCTTTCGTCGCGGCCATCGTCTGCTACGGCACGTGCCTCACCACGTTCGTCATCGCGACCAGGTGGACCACGGCGGCCAACGCGATCTTTCTGCAGTATGCGGGCGTCGTCTGGGTGCTGCTCCTCTCGCCGCTCGTCGTACGCGAGCCGATGCGGACGCGCGACGTCGTCGCCATCGTTGCCGCCATCTGCGGGATGGCGCTCTTCTTCGTCGGGAGATTCGAAGCCCGCGGGATGTCGGGCAACGCGATGGCGCTCGTGTCGAGCATCTTCTTCGCTGGTCTGATCCTCGCGTTGCGCCGCGAGCACGACGCAGCACAATCGGCCGTGACGTGGGGGAACCTCGTCCTCGCGCTGGCGTTGCTGCCGTTCGTCGCGCGCGATCTCGCGCTCACTCCGAAATCGTTCGGCGTCCTCGCGTTTCTCGGGCTGTTCCAGATCGCCCTCGCGTACGCCTGCTTCGTCAAGGGATTGAAATACGTGACCGCGACGCAGGCCTCGCTCACCGGCATGCTCGAGCCGGTCGCCAATCCGATCTGGGTCTTTCTCCTCCTCGGCGAGCGTCCGTCGGCATTCGCGATTGGCGGCGGCGTCATCGTGCTCGCGGCGATTGCGTGGCACACGCTGGTCGGCGAGCCGATCGCGGAAATGCCGGCACCGGATTGAGACACCCCGCGTTGACGTTGCGCCCGCTTCTTGCACAATGGCGGGCGTGTCCGAATTCACGCTCATCGAGCCCGCGGGCGGGACGACGCTCGCAACGATTCCGCAGCAATCACCTGACGACGTCGATCGCGCCGTGCAAGCGGCGGAGAAGGCCTTTCGCGGCGAGTGGCGGCGCATCAACACACGCAACCGCGGCCGCATCCTGCATCGGCTCTCGCAACTGATCCGCGACAACGCGGACGAGCTGGCGAAGCTCGAATCGCGCAACGTCGGGAAGCCGATCCGCGACTCGCGCGACGAAGTAGCGCTGGCCGCGAACTGCTTCGAGTACTACGCCGGCGCGACGAACAAGACGGGCGGGCAGACCATCCCCGGCGCGGCGCCCGGCGTCCTGATGACGTTTCGCGAGCCGGTCGGCGTCTGCGGAATCATCGTGCCGTGGAACTTCCCCGTCGCTATCACCTCGTGGAAGATCGCGCCGGCGCTGGCGATGGGAAACACGGTCGTGCTCAAGCCCGCGGAGCAGACGCCGCTCACCGCGCTCCGTCTCGCCGAGCTGGCGCGCGACGCAGGCATGCCGGAAGGAGTCTTCTCCGTCGTCACCGGCCAGGGCTCGGTGGTCGGCGAAGCGCTGATCCGCCATCCGCTCGTCCGCAAGATCGCGTTCACCGGCTCGACGGAAGTCGGGATGAACGTGATGCGCACCGCCGCCGACGACATCAAGCGCGTCACCCTGGAGCTCGGGGGCAAATCAGCGAACGTGATCTTCGACGATTGCGATTTCGATCGCGCCATCGCCTCGGCGGTCTCGTCGTCCCTCGGCAACGCGGGACAGGATTGCTGTTCGCGCAGCCGCATCCTCGTGCATCAACCGATCTACGACCGCTTCAGCCGCGCGCTCGCCGACGCCTTCGAAAAAGTGAAGGCCGGCGATCCGCTCGCCGATGAAACGGAGATGGGTCCGCTCGTCACCGCCGCGCATCGCCAGCGCGTGATGCGCTACGTCGAGCAGGGACGGAGCGAGGGCGCGACGCTCGCCACCGGCGGCAACACGAGCGGCCACGCGTACCTCGAGCCGACGCTGTTCCTCGATGTGAAGCGGGAGATGACCATCGTGCGCGAGGAGATCTTCGGTCCGGTCGTAGCCGTGATGCCGTTCCGCGACGAAGCGGAGGCGATCGCGCTGGCGAACGATTCGACGTACGGCCTCTCGGGCTCGATCTGGACGCGCGACGTCGGCCGCGCGATGCGCGTCGCTCGGGCCATCGAAACCGGTAATCTGTCGATCAACTCCGGCTCGAGCGTGCACCTCGAGGCGCCGTTCGGCGGCGTGAAGCGAAGCGGCATCGGCCGCGAGCTGGGGATGCAGGCGCTCGATGCGTACACGGAGTGGAAGACGGTGTATCTGGATGTGACCTGAAGGCCGGGTTGCCTGAGTTGCTCGGTTGCTTGGTTACTCGGTACCCAGCAACCCAGTAACCTAGTAACCCAGCAACTGACTTATGCAAGGAAAGATCGCACTCGAAGAGCTCAAACGCCTCATCGCCTCCGGCGAGATCGAGACCGTCATCGCGGTCTTCCCCGACATGTACGGCCGCCTGGTCGGCAAGCGTTTCGTCGCGCAGTATTTTCTCGACGACGTGGCGGGACACGGCATGCACGCCTGCGACTATCTGCTGGCGTGCGACATGGAGATGGACCCGGTTCCGGGCTACGCGTTCACCAGCTGGGCGAAGGGCTACGGCGACTTCAATCCCGTTCCCGATTTCGACACGCTGCGCGTTGCCTCGTGGCAGGAGAAGAGCGCGCTCGTGATCTGCGACATCGCGCTGCCGCTCGCGCCGCGCACGATGCTCCGCACGCAAGTGGAGCGCGCCGCGAAGCTCGGTTTCACGCCGATGGCCGCGTCGGAGCTCGAGCTCTACGTCTTCAAGGATTCGTACGACACGGCGGCGGAGAAGGGTTACATCCGCATCGAGCCGATCGGCCGCGTGATCGAGGACTACCACGTGCTGCAGGGGACGAAGGAAGAGTTCCTCATCGGTGCGATCCGCTCGCACCTCGAACGCTCCGGCGTCCCGGTCGAGTCGTCGAAAGGGGAGTGGGGACCAGGCCAGCAGGAGATCGGACTGCGCTACGCCGATGCGATCGAGATGGCCGACCGCCACGCGATCTACAAACATGCGGCGAAGGAGATCGCGTGGAAGGCGGGACATGCGATCACGTTCATGGCGAAGTGGGACGAGCGCTACGCAGGCTCGAGCTGCCACATCCACATGTCGTTGTGGGACGCCGATGTGAAGAAATCATTTTTCGAAGGGGAGTCGGAAACGTTCCGCCACTTCCTCGGCGGCTGGATGGCGCACATCCACGAGCTCTTTGCGTTCTATGCGCCGTACCCCGCGTCGTACAAGCGCTACGTCCCCGGCTCCTTCGCGCCGACCGGCATCGCCTGGTCGCACGACAACCGCACCGCGGGATTCCGCATCGTCGGCAGCGGTCCGTCGCTGCGCATCGAGTGCCGCGCACCTGGCGCCGACGCCAATCCGTACCTCGCCTTCGCCGCCACACTCGCCGCGGGACTGGACGGCATCGAGAAGAGGATCGAGCCGCCCGCGGAGTTCGAGGGCGACGTCTACGCCGCACGCGACGAGCTGCCGCACGTCCCGCACACGCTCAACGAATCGATCGCCGCTTTGGAATCGAGCTCGTTCGCGCGCGAGGTGTTCGGCGATGCCGTGGTCGAGCACTACCTCCACTTCTTCAGGACGGAGCAGCGGAAGTTCGACTCCGTGGTCACCGACTGGGAGCGGAAGCGATATTTCGAAATGGGATGAGGACGAAATGCGACTGGCGAACAAAGTAACGCTCATCACCGGCGGTGCCTCCGGCATCGGCAAAGCGTCCTGCCTCCGTTTCGCGCAGGAAGGAGCGAAGGTCGTCGTCGTCGATCTGAAGCTCGAGCCGGCCGCGGTGACCGTCGATGAGATCAGGCAGGCGGGCGGCGAGGCGAGCGCGTTCGCGGCTGACATTTCCAAGGCCAAAGATTCCGAGGCGATGGTCGCGTTTGCGGAGAAGACGTACGGCAAGCTCGACATCGCGTTCAACAACGCCGGCGTCTTTCATCCGAAGGACGATTCGGTGACGAACACCGACGAGGAGATCTGGGACTTCGTCATCGATGTGAATCTCAAGGGTGTTTTTCTCGGCTGCAAGTACGAGATCCCGGCGCTGCTGCGAAACGGCGGTGGGACGATCATCAACACCGCCTCCTTCGTCGCCATCGTCGGCGCCGCCGCGCCGCAGATCGCGTACACCGCGAGCAAGGGGGGCGTGCTGGCGATGACGCGCGAGATCGCGGTGGAGTTCGCGCGGAAGAACATCCGCGTCAACGCGCTCTGTCCGGGACCGGTCGAGACTCCATTGCTGCAGGAGCTCCTTTCCGATCCGGCGCGGCGTCAGCGGCGGCTCGTGCACATTCCGCCGGGACGCTTTGCGCGTGCCGAGGAGATGGCGAATGCGGCGCTGTTCCTGGCGAGCGATGAGGCGTCGTACGTGAACGGCTCGACGTTCCTCGTCGACGGCGGCATCACCGCGGCCTACATCACGCCCGAGGAATGATGCGCCGCGCACTGCTGCTGTCCCTCATCGTCTGCGCGCCGTTGTTCGCCGCGACGCAGTACGACATCGGTTCGCCGCTGCTGCGCGACGTCTTCGTCGATGCGGTCAGTGGCGCAGACGCGAATTCCGGCAGCAGCCGCACCGTGGCGCTGCGGACGCTCACCGAAGCGTGGAACCGCATCCCGCAAGCTTCCGCGCTGACGACCGGCTATCGCATTCAGCTGATGGCGGGCACGCATCCGCGCTCCTCGGTTCCGAACTTCATGGAGTCGCGTTACGGCACCGCGCAGTTTCCGATCATCATCCAGTCCGCCGACGCCTCGCGCTCGGCGCGCGTGCAGGGTGACTTCAACATCTTCGACTGCCGCTACATTTATCTCATCGGACTCGATCTCGTTCCCGATCCGCCCGGCGACGTCCTCCACTTCGAGAAATGCGATCATGTCCTGGTGCGCGATTGCCACCTCAGCGGCGGCGCGCGCATCGCACAGGAGACGTTGAAGGCGAATCAGTCGCAGTACCTGTACGTCGAAGGCTCCGACATCCACGGCGCGTTCGACAACAACATCGATTATGTCGCCGTGCAATACGGCCACGTCATCAACAACAGGATCCACGACGCGCAGGACTGGTGCGAGTACACGAAGGGCGGCTCCGCGTATCTCGTGATCGAAGGCAACGAGTATTTCGATTGCGGCACGGGCGGATTCACGGCCGGTCAGGGAACGGGATTCCAGTTCATGTCGCCGCCCTGGATTCATTACGAGGCGTACGACATCAAGGTCATCAACAACGTCATCCACGACACGGAAGGCGCGGGCCTCGGTGTGAACGGCGGCTATGACATCCTCTTCGCCTACAACACGCTCTATCGCGTCGGCAGCCGCTCGCATACGTTCGAAGCCGTGTTCGGCGCGCGCAGCTGCGACGGCGCGCCGGGCGACGAAGGGCGCGAGCGCTGCCAGCAGTACCTCGACCTCGGCGGCTGGGGCACGACCGTCATCGACAACGGCGAGAACCACGTCAACATCCCGAACCGCCACGTCCTCGTGTTCAACAACCTGATCTTCAATCCGCCCGGCTTCGTCAGCTCGCTGCACCTCAACGTCTCGGGCCCGCTCGCGAACGATGCGGAGACGAATGCGCCGTCGCCCGCGCTTGCCGACGACGGCCTCGTCTTCAGCGGCAACGTCATCGTCAACGGCGACGGCGACACGCCGCTGGGCATCGGCGACGACACCGGCTGCACTCGCGCGAACCCGACCTGCAGTCCCACTCTGGTCCGCGCGCAGAACTCGATCAACGCCTTCACGCCGCAGCTGTCATCCGATTACCACCCGCTCGCCGCGTTCCCATTCGCCACCGCGGCCATTCCCGACTTCAGCTGGAGCGATGCGCCGGCGCAGCCCGCCCCGCCGCCCGGCACCTTGTCGAATCGCGTCACGCTCGATCGCGACGGGAAGACGCGCGCGGGAGTCGACACCGCGGGCGCGTACGTCTTCGGCAGCGCGGCCCCCGTGCGGCGCCGCGCCGCGGGACACTGAAGGCAGACAGCGGACAGCAGACGGACGGGAGCAGCTCGCCCTTCAATTACAAATCGGTGCGTTATTGCCGTCATCCCGAGCGTGAGTCGAGGGACCTGGGCGGCGGGGTGGCGCGTTCATGGTCCTTCGCTGCGCCTTCCTCCCACCCAGGTCCCTCGACTCACGCTCGGGATGACGTATGCAGAATCCAACGGTTTCGAGTTTGAAAAAACACCAGGAGAAACCCGCGGGCGACGGTCTCCTGCTATCTGCTATCTACCGTCTGCTATCGCGTCAGAGGATCAGCTGGCGTCGTACGTTCAGCACCTGGATCGCCGGATCGTTCGTGTGATTGTCCGTGGTCGTTCCATGGATCAGTGCACTGCCGGTCTCCAGGTGATGCCGACGACGTAATTGCCGCCGATCGGCTTGTCGAAAAGCGTCTCCACCGGGATCTGTTCGAGCAGTTGTAATTGGTCCAGTAGACGTGCACCGATTCGAGGCGGCCGTTGGCGGTGGCCATTTTCGGATTGATCTCCGTGCGCACGGCCGGGGCGTTCTTCTCGGTCAGGTTCGCCGCTTGCGTGTAGTAATTCGAGCCGACCGAAATGTCTTGTCCGGCCGCGCCGATCGCGATCAGGAGAAGCGGGAGAGCTCCGAAAATGCGTCGCATGAATCAAGGATAGAACGTTCACGAGGCCATGCACGTCCAATGTGCAATGGTGAAACGGATCGTTCGAATTCTCCTGGTCGTCATTGTGATCGTGGCAATATCCGCCGCCTTTGTACGACAGCCGGTGCTGACGTCATTGCCGTATCGATCGACATTTCATGCCGATCCACACGCACTCGAAACGAACGTTCGATTCCTTGCGGACAATCGACGCGCCGGAGCGCCTGAATACATCGCCAATCAATTCCGTCTCGCGGGCGGCGTCGTCACGGAACAGGCGTTCCTCGTGCGGAAGCAGACATTCCACAATGTCATTGCCACGTTCGGCCCGAGTGATCCGAATGCGCCGGTGATCGTCCTCGGCGCGCATTACGACGCGTTCAACGACCTCCCAGCCGCGGACGACAACGCGAGCGGCACTGCCGGATTGCTCGAGCTCGCGCGGCTCCTCGGTACCGCGAAGCTGTCACGTCCGATTACGCTCGTCGCCTATCCGAATGAAGAGCCGCCGTTCTTCGCGTCGGAGAACATGGGAAGCGCCGTGCATGCGGAGAGCCTCGCGCATCGCGATGTCGAGGCGATGATCTGCCTGGAGATGATCGGCTACTTCGGACATGAACAGATGTGGCACTCCTGGGTGCTGTCGCTGCTCTATCCGAACGACGGCAACTTCATCGGTGTCACCGGCGGCTGGAACGATCGCCAGCTCGCCCGCACCGTGAAGCGCGCGATCCTCGGCACGCACGAAGTCGACGTGCTCAGCTTCACCGGCCCGCACGAGATGCTCGACGCGTCCGATCAACGCAACTACTGGTCGCGCGGCTGGCGCGCGGTCATGGTCACCGACACCGCCTACGTGCGGAACCCGAACTACCACACGATCCACGACACGCCCGAGACGCTCGATTACAAGCGAATGGCGGGGGTGGTGGATGGGGTGTTCAGTGCGGTGATACACATGTGATTCAGACAGTAGACAGCAGACAGCGGACAGCAGACACCGAGAGTGGACGGCACGCTGGCTGACGGGTGGCGGCCTCCTGCTGTCTGCTGTCGGCTGTCTGCCGTCTGACGGTTCGAAATGACCGGCCCGTGCGGCGCGTTCTCCGCCCCGCACATGATCAGTTTCAACAAAATCTCGAAGCAGTACGGCAAGCAGCTCATCTTTGTGGACGCCTCCTTCCAGCTGAATCCGGGCGAGAAGGCCGGGCTCGTCGGTCCCAACGGCGCGGGCAAGACCACGCTCTTCCGGATGATCGTCGGCGAGGAGTCGGTCGATGACGGCGACGTCTCGGTCCCGAAGAAGATGACCATCGGCTACTTCCGCCAGGACATCGAAGAGATGTCGGGCCGCTCGGTCCTCGATGAATCGATCGCCGGCAGCGGCCGCCTCGGCGATCTGCATCACGAACTGGAGGCGCTGCAGAACGCGATGGCCGATCCCGATCGTGCCGATGAGATGGAGAAGATCCTCGATCGCTTCGGACATGTGCAGGAGGAGTACTCGCACCTCGGCGGCTACGAGCTCGAGGCCCGCGCCCGCGAAGTGCTCCACGGACTCGGCTTCGAAGACGACCGCATCGACGCCGATGCCGGGCTCCTCAGCGGCGGCTGGAAGATGCGCGTGGCGATGGCCAAGGTCCTCCTCGGCCGCCCCGACGTCCTGCTGATGGACGAGCCGACCAACCACCTCGACATCGAATCGATCATCTGGCTCGAGAGCTTTCTGAAGTCGTATCCCGGCTCGCTGCTGATGACATCGCACGATCGCGAGTTCATGAACCGCGTCGTCTCGAAGATCGTCGAGATCGATGACGGCGAGCTGAACGTCTACTCCGGCGATTACGACTTCTACGATCGCGAGCGCGCGCTCCGCGAGCTGAATCGCGAGGCGGCCTACGCGCGCCAGCAGTCGATGCTGGCGAAGGAACAGCGCTTCATCGACCGCTTCGCCGCGCATGCCGCGAAGGCGGCGCAGGTGCAGAGCCGCGTGAAGGCGCTCGACAAGATCGAGAAGCTCGAGCCGCCGAAGCGCCGCAAGACCGTGCGCTTCGATTTCCGCACGCCCCCCCGCTCCGGCGACGACGTGGTGTCGCTCAAGGGCGTGTCGAAGGGTTACGGCAAGCGGAAGGTCTACGACAGTTTCGACTTCCTCGTGCGTCGCGGCGAGCGCTGGTGCGTGATGGGAAAGAACGGCGCCGGAAAGTCGACGCTGTTGAAGATGGTCGCGGGCGCGCTGGAGCCTGACGCCGGCACGGTGCGCCTCGGCGCGAGTCTCAAGGTCGGCTACTTCTCGCAGCAGGCGCTCGATCTGCTCGATCCGAATCTCACCGTCTGGGAGCAGATCCAGAAAGACTTCCCGCTCGAGTCGATCGGCACGCTGCGCAGTCTCCTCGGCGCGTTCCACTTCTCCGGCGACGACGTCGACAAGAAAGTTCGCTCCCTCTCCGGCGGCGAGCGCTCGCGGCTCGTGCTCGCGCGCATGCTGCTCGATCCGCCGAATTTTTTGATCCTCGACGAGCCGACGAACCATCTCGATCTGGCGACGAAGGAGATGCTCGTCGAGGCGTTGAAGGACTTCGACGGCACGATGCTCTTCGTGTCGCACGACCGCATGTTCCTGCGCGGCCTCTCGAATCGCGTGCTCGAGCTCGACGGCTCGACGCGGATCTTCGGCGGCTCGTACATCGAATACGTGGACGCCAGCGGCCACGAAGCCCCCGGCGTCCACGCGTAGCGAGCGCCACAAACCCCTCATCCGCCTGCGGCACCTTCTCCCCGCTCGTCGCGGGGAGAAGGGCGACAAGGCTTGCTCGGCGCGAGTTCTATCGTCCCTCTCCCCGCGCACGGGGAGAGGGTGCCGAAGGCGGGTGAGGGGCCGTGCCACGAGCGACGCTCTTCCCTCGGGATGACGCCATCCGCCGTCTCGGCTACGCTATGATCTTTTCATGACCGAAAAGAAGGGCTGGGGCTCCACCGTCATGGGGTGGTTCGTCGTTCAGGATGGCGCCGCTCCGAAGTCGGGCGACGATGAATACGTCCCATTCTCCGACTCCGCTGCCGCGAAAGGCACGGAGCCGGCAGCGCCGCCCGCGATGCCGGAAGTGTTCGCCACGCCGCCGCCCGCCGCGAAGGGGGGCAACGTCGATTTCGACGGCGTCTTCGAAGTGGCCGGCATCGATGCCGAGGAGCGGGGCAGGGTCACGAAAGCGGCCGATCTGTTGAAGAGCCTTCCGCCGGGAACCGATCCGGTCGTCCGCAAGCAGATCGTCGAAGCATCGCTGCGCGCGTTCGGCGTGCCGATCGATCAGATCATCGAGACCGGCGTGCAGGAAGTCCAGGCGCTCGAGGGTTACATCCGCTCCGGCGCCTCGGACACCGAATCGCTGAGCACCGAATCGGAGAAGCGGATCGCGCAGCTCCAGCAGCAGATCACCGACATCCGCACCGTCATGCAGCAAAGCGTCGAAGAACAGAAGCAGGTCATGCAGCTCTGCAACGCGAAGAAGCTCGACATCCAGGCAATCCTCGAGTTCTTCGGTCAGGACGCGGTGGCCAAGGTCGTCAAGGATTCGCCGAAGCTGCACGAACCGGCATAAGGGGGAAATCAAATGTCCGCTTTTGGACGTCTCGCCAATCTCTGGAAGGGTTTTCTGTCGCTCTGGATCGCCGACATCGAGAAGGATCATCCGGAGATCGCGTATGAGAACGCCATCAACTCGATGACCGCGAAGTACGCGAAGCTGAAGTCGGCGACAGCGGCCATCATCCGCCGCCGCGAAGAGCTCGACGAGCGCTACAAGAAAGCGACCGCCGATCTCAAGCAGACCGAGGCCGAGCTCAACGCCGCGGTGGAAACGAATCAGGATGATCTGGCCGTCATCCTGATCCAGAAGAAGAACCAGCTGAACGCCGACATCACCGACATGAAGGCGGAGATGGAGCAGTCGCACAGCGACGCCGATTCCGCGAAGTCGTCGCTCCTCTCGGTGCAGTCGGAGATCAAGAAGCTGAAGGCCGAGCGGGAGACGATGCTGGCGAAGATGCAGAGCGCGCAGGCCCGCATCAACATCCAGGAGCAGCTCGACGGCCTCTCGGTCGACGATGAAGTGCGCGCCCTCGACAACGTCCGCTCGCACATCAAGAACACCATCGCCGAAGCGAACCTCGGCAAAGAGCTGGCCGAGTCGTCACTCGACTCGAGACTGGCCGCCCTCAAGAACCAGACCGGTGACGTCACCGCCCGGCAGGAGCTCGAGGCGATGAAAGCCAAGAAGGCCGCAGGCGCAGCGCAGAAGACGATGTAATTGGAGGTTTCATGAAACTCACCCCGTTCGCGAAATTGTTCATCACCGTGGTCGTCCTCGCGGTCGCCGGATACGCGGCCTATCACTACAAGGGCAACGACATCCGTAAGTGGGCCACCGGCGCCGACAAGGGTCAGAGCCAGAGCGGCCAGACCGCGGTCACGAACAACGACTTCGACGCGCTGAAGAACGCGCCCGCCGATCCGAGCCGCGACGCCGCGGTCTCCGGCGTGAGCACCGTGGCCGTCACCGGCGGCAAGCTCGATCGTCCGCTCGTCGTGGCCATCAACACCTGGGCCGGCCACTCGCCCGGCATCATCTTCAACAACGGCCTCGACCCGAACGACGGCTCGAGCTACAAGAAAAAGTTCGGGCTCGAAGTGAAGTTCGTGCTCATCGAAGATCCGGCCGCGAAGCTCGCCGCGTTCCGCAAGGGCGACGTCGACATCATGTGGAACACCGTCGACAACTGGGCGCGCGAAGCGTCGATCCTCGCTGAGAACAACCAGCACGCGAAGTCGATCATCATGCAGGACTGGTCGCGCGGCGGCGATGGCATCGCCTCGCTGGCGTCGATCAACTCCATCGAACAGCTCAAGGGACACAAGATCGCGTGCACGCAGTTCACGCCGTCGCACTTCCTGCTGCTCTATCTCCTCTCGCAGTCGGGACTGAACGCCGAGGATCGCGCCGGCGTGGAGAAGAACATCATCTTCACGCAGGACGCACCGGCGGCCGCGGCGATGTTCAAGGCCAAACAGGTCGACGCCGCCGTGACCTGGGAGCCCGATCTCTCCGGCGCCATCACGGCGCGCGGCGATGAAGCGCACGTCCTGGTGTCGACCACCGCGGCAACGAACATCATCGCCGACACGCTCTGCGCGCGGCAGGACATCATCGACCGCGCCCCGCAGAGCGTGCGCGATTTCGTGCACGGCTGGCTGGAAGGGATCGAGATGATGAAGAACGATCCCGCCGGCTCGTACGCCATCGTCGGCAAATCGCTCAAGCTCGACACCGACACGGTCTCCGGCATGCTCTCCGGCCTCAAGCTCACGCCGTACGCCGACAACGCGCAGTTCTACGGACTGGCCGGCGGCAAGGCGCACTACGAAACGCTCTTCGATACCGCGTTCGTCATCTGGCGGAAGAAGGGACTTGTGACGCGCTCCGTCAATGCCGCGGATTGGGTCGACCCGCGCTTCCTCAAGGCTCTGGCGTCCGACTACGGCTCGCAGAAAGTCGAGGAGCCGAAGCTCGCCGCGAAGTCGCCGTCGAAGAATGACCGCGCCATCATCAACAAGCAGATCGAGATCCACTTCACGCCTGGCTCCGATGAGATCATGCCCGGCTCGTTCTTCGTCCTCGACTCCCTCGGCGACACCATGACGTCGTTCGGCAACACCTACCTGCGCGTCGAAGGAAACACAGACGCCACCGGCTCGCCGAACAAGAACATGACGCTTTCCGAGCGCCGCGCTCTGGCGGTGAAGAACTACATCGTCAAGACGTTCCCGAACATCGACGCCAACCGCTTCCAGACCATCGGCCGCGGCTCGACGAATCCGGTCGCCGACAACGCGACGGAGGCGGGGCGTCAGCTGAATCGACGCACGGAGATCAAGGTCGTCCTGAGTACGCAGTGATGGCCGTGCGCCGTAAGAACTCCATCTGGTCCATCCGCCAGCCCGTGCCGCGCGGCACGGCGACGATGCTCACGTTCGTGATGCCGGTCGTCGTCCTTGCCGCGTGGTGCGCGGTGAGCTACGGGCACCTCGCGCCGGCCGATTTTCTGCCGTCGCCGACCGAGGTCGTCCGCGGCACGCTGCAGCTTTTTCTTCAATACGATCTGCTCACCGCGATCTGGGTCTCGACGCGGCGCATCCTCTTCGCCTTCCTGCTCGCCGCCGGCTGCGCGCTGCCGCTCGGCATCCTGATGGGCGCATTCACGCCGATTCACAACATCTTCGAGCCGATCATGGCGCCGCTGCGCTACATGCCGATCTCCGCGTTCATCCCGCTGCTCATCCTCTGGTTCGGCATCTACGAGTCGGAAAAGATCGCCTTCCTCTTCCTCGGCGTGTTCGTCTACCTGTTGCCTGTCGTCGTCTCGGCGGTACGACTCGTCCCCGAGGAGTTGATCCAGACCGCCATGACCCTCGGCGCGTCGAGGTGGCAGGTCATACGAACGGTGCTCGTCCCCTCCGCGCTGCCGGAGATCTTCGATTCCTTCCGCGTCATGAACGCGATCTCGTGGACCTACGTGATCCTCGCCGAAGCGGTCAATCCGGAGCACGGACTCGGCTACATGGTCGAGCTGGCGCGCACCCATCAGAAGGCGTCGTGGTCGTTCGCGGGATTGATCGTGATCGGCGGCATCGGCCTCATCACCGACCAGGCGATTCGGATGATCTCGGGCATCTTCTTCAGCTGGAAGGAAACGGAGTAGCGATGTCCGACGAACAACTACAGGGTGGAGGCGAGCCCGGTACCGTCGCCGTCACCGTCGAAGAGGGCAAAGGCGCGAAGCCGACGTATGTCTCGAAGAAGACGGAGTCGCCGCGGTTGCGTATCAGCGACCTCGGCGTGACCTACATCGGCCGCGACGGACGCCAGACCGAAGCGGTTCGCGAAGTGACGCTCGACATCGACGATAAGCCGGGTGTCGGCGAGATCGTCGTCTTCCTCGGCCCATCCGGCTGCGGGAAATCGACGATCCTCAAGACCGTCGCCGGACTCCTCGCGCCGACGCGCGGCGAGATCCTCATCGACGGGAAGCAGATCGATAGAGTCGGCCACGACTGCGGCATGGTCTTCCAGACCTACACGTCATTCGGCTGGCTCACCGTGCGCGACAACGTCGAATACGGTCTCCGCCTGCAGGGAGTGGCGAAGGCCGAGCGCAACGAGCGCTCGAAGAAATACCTCGACGCCGTGGGACTGGGCGAGTTCGCCGACCGCTATCCGAAGGACCTCTCCGGCGGCATGAAGCAGCGGGTGGCGATCGCGCGGACGCTGATCACCAAACCGAAGCTCGTGCTGATGGACGAGCCGTTCGGCGCGCTCGATCCGCAGACGCGGTGGGGGATGCAGAGCCTGCTGCTCGATGTCTCGCGCACGGAAGACAACACGATCCTCTTCGTCACGCACGACGTATCCGAGGCCGTTTACCTGGCGGATTCGATCTACATCCTCGCGCCGCGCCCGACCAAGATCCTGCATCGCGTCGACGTCCCGTTCTTCGAGAATCGCGACATGGCGCTGAAGTCGTCGAAAGAGTTCCGCAACGTGGAGAAGAGCCTGCTCGATTTTCTCTACGCGCCGGCGGGGACGTAATGAAATGAAATGTGGGGCGGGTTCTCTAACCCGCCGCCCCCGGGGGAGGGCGGGTTGGAGAACCCGCCCCACGTTACCTCTCGATCGTCGCCATCAACGACTCCGTATCGATCGCCGTCTCCCGCACCGCCTCGACGCCCGAGAGCAGCTCATCCAGCTGCCCTGACAGCTCGTGTGGCGACTGCATGGTCAGGATCTGGTCGGCGATCAGCTGGAAGGTGTTGTCGATCAGATCGAGCTCGCCGCGCGCGACGCTCGTGTAGTTCTTGATCTCGCGCAGCTTGTCGATCCGCTTCACGATCACGGCGAGATTCTTCTTCGCGATCTCCGTCTGCGGATCGCCCGCCGCGCCCTGGCTGATACGCGTCGTCCACATCTGGCGGTCGCGCTCCAGGTTCTTCACGTCGAGATGCGAGAGGTAGTCCTCGTAACGATGGCAGGCCACCGACATGTCGATGAACGAGTCGACGAGCGCGCTCGCTTTCGCCAGCTCGGAGCGCAGCAGGTCGCCGGTGAACGTCGGATTCGAGGCGGCCAGTTTCGTGATCTCGTAGTTCTTCGAGATCAGCTGCCGCACGCGCGTGGTCTCCTCGCGGTCGAGTGAGGCGATCTTGTTCGCGCGCTCCTGGTTCCGCGCTTCTTCGAGCATCGACGCGAACTTCGGATCCCACACCAGCTTGCGCAGCAGCCGCGAGTCGGGCGCGTGCAGCAGCCAGAGCGCCTCGGCCGCCGCCGTCACGATGGCCACGATCGGATTCATCACCACCATCGCCGTCGCCAGTCCGCCGACGATGAGGGAGAGGTTGTACGGGTTCGCAAACGCGAACTTGAAGTAAGGGGGGGAAGTGGGCGGTTTCTCCTGAGCCTGCGGAGGCGACATTGAGCGCACCATTCTAGCGTCGGCGTGCTAAGTTCAAGGAATTGTGAGCAAGACACAACCGATGCTTCCGCCCTGGGCCGACGACCTCCGCAAGCGCTACCTGCGCGGCGAGGCGTCGATGTTCGTGCTGCACGGCAACGTCTTCGACGTCGTGCTCTATCAGCAGAAGCCGCTGACGATGAGCGAGTTTCTGACGACCGTGCTGCTGCGCGAATCGAAGGACACCATCGCGGTCTACAACGTCGCGACCGGCCTGCGATTGACGAAGCGCGGCACGAGCGCGGCGCTCGACAACGCCGTGCTCGAATCCGAATGCGGCAAGGTCCTCGGCGCGCTGGAGACGGCGCTGATCGGCTCGTCGCGATGCGCCGTCGTGCTCGAATACGCCGAGGCCATCGCGCCGGGCGGCGATCCGAGCTTCCAGAGCTCCGCCGATCGTGCCGCCATCGTCACGCTGCACCGCTGGTCGCTGCTGCCGGAGATCGAAAAGGGCGACAACGTCATCATCCTCATCACCGAGAACCTCACCGACCTCGCGCCGAAGATCATCTCCAATCCGAAGATCGCGGTGATCGAAGTGCCGATGCCCGATCAGGATGAGCGGCGCGCCGCCGCCTGCTTCGCCGATTCACGTCTCGCCGCGCAGGAAGTCGATCGCTACTCCGAGCTGACCGCGGGACTGAAGGCCGTGCAGATCATCTCGATCCTCACCCCGCCGCCCGCCCAGGACACCGACGCCGCCGCGCGCGAGAAGTTCATCATCTCGCTCCTCGGCGACGCGCCCGACTCGCACGAGCGCGCCGCGAAGCTCGCGTCACTGACCAGCAGCATGAACTTCGAGGAGATCCGCAAGCTCGTTGCGCCGAATGCCGCGGCGCCTGCCGACGAGGACGGGAAGTCGCGCGCCGAGATCGACAAGCTGATCGCGCGGCGGAAGCGCGAGATCCTGGAGCGGGAGTGCTTCGGCCTCGTCGAGTTCGTGCAGTCGGAACATGGCTTCGAAGTCGTCGGCGGAATGGACGAGGTCAAGAAGGACCTGCTCGTCCTGGCCGACAATCTGCGGGAGCAGCGCACCGCTCGCGTGCCGATGGGCATCCTCTTCACCGGTCCGATGGGGACCGGCAAGACGTTCGTGGCCGAGGCGTTCGCGAAAGAGTGCGGCGTCACGGCCATCAAGCTGAAGAACTTCCGCTCGAAGTGGGTCGGCGCGACGGAGGGGAACCTGGAGAAGATCCTCAACGTCGTGAAGGCCATCGGGCAGGTCGTCGTCATCATCGACGAAGGCGACCGCGCGTTCGGCAGCGGAGAAGGGGAGTCGGACGGCGGCACCTCGTCGCGCGTCATCGCCCGGGTGAAGGAGTTCATGTCCGACACGTCGAACCGCGGACGGATCCTCTTCATCGTCATGACCAATCGCCCCGACAAGCTCGACGTCGATCTCAAACGCGCCGGCCGCCTCGATCGCAAGATCCCGTTCCTCTATTCGCAGACGCCGGAGGAAGTCGAAGGGGTGGCGAAGGCGGTGGTGAAGAAGAACCGCGTCGTGACGTCGGTCGACTTCCCGGCCATCCGCCACGGCTTCTCCAGCAAGCTGGTCGGCTACAGCAACGCCGACGTCGAAGCCGTGATCCTGATGGCCAACGACGACGCCGCGCGCGCCGCGGGAGGCGATTCCCCTGTCAGCGAAGAGAACTTCCTCGGTGCCGCTCGCGACTATTTCCCCAGCCGCGACGTCGAGCTGCTCGAGTACATGGAGCTCCTCGCCGTCTTCGAAGCCTCGAGCCGCCGCCTCCTCCCACCCAAGTACGCCGCCATGACCGTCGAGGAGCTCGACACGAGAATGCGGCAGTTAAGGGCGCTGGTGGGCGGGCGGCGGTAGGAAGGAGTGCGGCAGCTTGCTGCCGCTCTGGATTGCGGCGGCTTGCCGCCGCCGCATCGGATGCGTCAATCCCGGTAGCGCACGCGAACGGCGACTCCGTCCATACGATCATTCCGGTGGGTGAAGAGTCCCGGGGCCGGGAGTCCGAGCTCGATGAACGCGTCGCGGATGTCGAGGGACTGATCGCCGGCGGCTTCGATGTCGATCACGCGATCTTCGCGGCCGGTGAAGACGGCGGCGATCTGGGCGAGGAGGGAGCGGCTCGGCGAGCTGGCGAAGTGCATGTCGATGACATCGGGATACGGACGGAAGACTTCCACGCCTTCGATCTTGTGCAGCTCCGCGAACTGCAGGTCGAACACGTAGCCGCGCTTCGCTCCGGCGGCGGTGCCTCTTGCAGTTCCGATCGCTGCGCTCGTGATTTCGATGGTGTCGCGCGTGAGGCGGTAGCGGTCGACCATGTCGTCGACCGTGTCGCATTTCCCTCCGCCGAGGACCGCGGCGAGGACGCCGGCGACGCGGCCGACGCGGCGGCCGGTCTGCGCGGCCTTCGCCCCTTCGATGCTTCCTTCCCGAGCGGCTTCATCGACGGCTCCGATGATGGTCGGATCGGTCGCGGGATCGACCGGCGGAGCGGACTGCGTTGTGGCACATGCGGAGAGCATGAGGACTGCGAGGGCGGCTACGGGGAGGAAGCGTTTCATGGGCGATTCTCCAATCCGCGAACGTTGAGCAGCGGGCAGCTCCATCGCAACCGCGCTGCCATCGCGAGCGATGGTGCACTGAGCGCACGTAAGCTCATGCATTCGTGAAAGTTAGCGAGCTGAGCGCATTGAGCGGAGCGGGAGCGCCTTTCGGACGATTGCCCCGTCGCGAGGGCACGGTGTGTCCTTTCGCGGACACGCACGGTGGTACCATCGCCCCGCAGCAGGACGCCTGGGGGTGGCCGAGAACGGCCTGAGATCAAACCCTTCGAACCTGACCCGGCTCATACCGGCGTAGGGAACGGCAGACAGAAAAATCTCTCAATCCTCATCAGCGCCCTCCTGGAAAAACTTCTTTGAGAGGATTTCCATGAAGGCATTCATCGCAGTCGCAGTTCTCTTTTTCACCACGACCCTGCACGCCGCATCGATCCGCGGCGTGGTCAAAGACCCGAGCGGTGCGCCGCTCGCCGGGGCGGTCGTCACGACCGACTCAGCGCGCGCCGTCACCGACGCCGGCGGCGCGTTCGAGATCGAATCGGCACACGGCAGCACGTTGCAGATCGCACGCGCCGGATTTCAGACGGCTAACGTTGCGGCGGCGGACAACGTCGAAGTAACGATGCGTCCCGCGCTCGCGGACTCGATCGTCGTCTCCGGCATCCGCGCCGACGCCACGACGCCGGTCACGAAGACCGACGTGCCGCGAGAGGAGATCGAGAAGCGCTACTACCAGCAGGACATCCCGCTGCTGCTGCGCGACACGCCGTCGATCGACAGCTACGCGGAGTCGGGCGTCGGCGGCGCGGGCTACTCGTATTTCTCGCTGCGCGGCATCAGCCCGACGCGCCTCAACTTCACGCTCGATGGCGTGCCGCTGGCGGATTCCGAGGATATGGGGACGTACTTCGCCGACTTCGCGGACCTTGCGCATTCGCTGCAGTCGATCCAGATCCAGCGCGGCGTCGGGACGTCGACCGTCGGCTCGCCGTCGTTCGGCGGCTCGGTGAATCTGCAGTCGATCGATCTCTCGCAGAACGAGTCGACCGACGCGCGCGTCGCCGCAGGCTCGTACGGCGCGCGCTTCGCCACGATCGGCTGGCAGTCGGGCAACCGCGATGGTTTCGCGATGTACGCCCGCGCCTCGGCCAACAAGTCCGACGGCTTCCGCGACTCGAGCGGGATGACGCAGCACAACCTCTTCGTCAGCGCCGCGAAGCAGTTCGAGAGCTCGCAGCTGCGGCTGACCGGATTCACGGCGAAGGAGGCGACGCAGCAGTCGTTCTACGCCACCGACCTCGACACGCTGAAGCAGGACCTCCGCTTCAATCCGCTCTCCCCCGAGGATCGCGACAAGTTCGGATACGACCTCGCGCAGCTGCAGTATCTGAAGGCCATCTCGCCGACGACCGACATGACCGCGTCGGTCTTCTATCAGCGCGGCTACGGCTGGTACCGGCTGTTCGACGACGAGACGACGAAGAGCGACCTGCGGCAGTACGGTCTCGACGGAGAGTTGATCGGCACGATGGCCACGCTGAGCTGGACGCATGGCCCGCTCACCGCGAAGTACGGCCTGCACGTGAACGAGTTCAAGCGAACGCACACGCGCGACCTTGTCGGCGGCGAACGCGATTACTCGAACTACGGCACGAAAGGCGAGGCGAACGCATTCGCGAAGCTGTCGTACGACGCCGGACCATGGCACACGTACGGCGACGCGCAGCTCCGCTACACGAACTTCCACTATCACGGCGATGTGGCCATCGATCCGATCCATTGGACGTTCTTCAATCCGAAGATCGGCGCGCGCTTCGACCTTTCGCCTAAGTCGGGCCTTTACGCCTCGGCCGGGATGTCGACGCGCGAGCCGACGCGCAACGATCTCTTCCAGGGCGAGGACAACGCCTCGTTCGCGCACGACCTGCACGCCGTCCGTCCCGAGCGCCTGCTCGATTTCGAGGCAGGCTGGGACTATCACGATGCGCGGCTCGACGTGACGGCGAATGTCTACGCGATGGAGTTCCGCCACGAGATCGCGTCGACCGGCGAGCTGTCGGACATCGGACTGCTGCTCCGCCGCAACGTCGATCGCAGTCATCGCCGCGGCGTCGAGCTCGACGCCGCGTGGCAGGCGACGTCGCGCGTGCGGCTGCACACGACCGCGAACCTGAGCAGCAATCGGATCAAGACCTGGACGCAGTTCTACGACGTCTACGACGGCGCCGGCGAATACCTCGAGAGCAAGCCGCTCGTCCATCACGACGTCGACCCGCTGCTCACGCCGCGGGCCATCGTCAGCCAGTCGGTCGACGTGACGCCGATGGCGCGCGTGGCGTTCGGAGTGACGGGGCGCTACGTCGCGAAGTCGTACCTCGACAACACGAACAACAATGACTTCGTCGCGCCGTCGTTCTTCATCATCGACGGCAACGTCCGCTACGACCTCTCGCCGCAGGTGCGGCTCTCGCTGCAGGTCAACAACCTGACCAACCGCCGCCGTGTCTATCCGAGTGGATACAGCTATCTGTTCATCAATCGAACGGTGGAAGGGGATGCCATCAGCGGGATCCCGTACTACTACCCGCAGGCGACGAGGAATGCGACGGTGATGGTGGATTACAAGCGGTGAGGTTACTGGGTTGCTGAGTTGCTTGGTCAACGAGCGCAGCACCAAGCAACCAAGAAACCCAGCAACTGAGCAACCATGTCAAAAATCGAGCTCTTTGCGGCCGTCATAACAGTAGTGAGCATCGTCCTCACGGCGATCGAGAACATCTGGTGCTGGCCGACCGGCGTGGTCAGCGTGGTGTTGTACGCCTGGATCTTCTGGGCGGCGCGGTTCTACGCGAACGCCGTCCTGCAGATCGTCGTCTTTCTGCCGCTGATCATTTACGGCTGGTACGAGTGGCGGCATGGCGGGAAGAACGGCACCGAGCTGCCGGTGTCGCGCACACCGTTGTGGGGATGGGTCACGACGGTGCTCATCGGCGCGGCGGCGACGGCAGTCGTGGCATGGTGGATGAAGGCGAACACCAATGCGGCGATGCCGCTCGCCGACGCGGGCACGACCGCGTTCTCGATCGTCGCGGAGGCGATGACGGCGCGGAAGTGGATCGAGAACTGGCTCATCTGGATCGTCGTCGATGGCGTTTCGACCTGGATGTTCGTCACGCAACGTCTCTATCCGAGTGCAGTGCTGTACGGTGTGTTCGTCCCGCTCGCGGTGTACGGATGGATCGAATGGCGAAAATCGCTCGCGTCTGCCTGATCGGCCCGCACTCGACCGGCAAGTCGACGCTGGCGCGCGAGCTGGCGGCGCACTATCGGACGGAGTGGGTGGCGGAGTACGCGCGCGGCTACGCACTCTGCGTTCGCCGCGAGCTGACGGCCGACGACGTGCCGCGTATCGCCGAGGGGCAGATCGCAAATGAAGAGAGCCTCGGCCGATTGGAGATGCTCATCCTCGACACCGATCTCCTCAGCACGGTCATCTACGCGAGGCACTACTACGGCACGTGCCCGGAATGGATCGAGTGCAAGGCGCGCGAGCGGCGGGCGGACCTTTATCTGTTGATGGATATCGATACGCCGTTCGTCGCCGATCCCGCGCGCGACAGCGAGGACGCGCGCGCCGAGCTGCTGGCGCGCTTCCGCCGCGCGCTCGGCGAATTCGAGGCGCCCTTCGTCGAGATCAGCGGCTCGTGGAAAGAGCGCAAGCGCAAGGCGATCGCTGCCATCGACGCGCTTCGCTAGAATCGCGCGATGTCATTCTCACCCGCACCCGTGAAGCCGGCAATCGCCTTCTCCGTTCTGGAACAGATCGACATTCGGACAGGCACGATCGTCATGGCAGAAGACGTCGCGGATTCGAAGAAACTCGCCAGGTTGCGGGTCGACTTCGGCGACCATCAGCGGACGATCCTGGCAGGACTGAAACAGGAACGAGCCGACCTCTCGGAACTGGTCGGCCGGCAGGCGTTGTTCGTCGTCAATTTCGAGCCCCGGCGCATGGCCGGCGAGGTCTCGGAAGGAATGTTGTTCGACCTCGGCTATGCCGATGGGATCGTCCCTGCACTCGCGATTCCGGAGCGGGCAGTGCCGAATGGCACGCGCGCAGGCTAGTCGTTACGCCGCGCGGTAATCGGCTTCGTCGACCACCAGCAGCAGCAGGCAGCCTTCGTTGCTGACCACGGTGCCGTGGTGCTCGCCCGATTCGACGTGGTGGAAGTCGCCCTTGGTCAGGCCGACCGCGCCGATGTAGCAGCTGCCCTCGACGACGTACGTCTGCTCATTGCCGCGGTGATCGTGCTCGGGGAGGGTGCTGCCGGGCTGGAAGCGGAGGAGAAGCGTGACGGTGTTACGGCGCTGATCCTTCGAGAGGCGCTTCATGTCGACGCCGGGGACGACCGGCTTCCAGCGTCCCTCTTCTTCGCGGATCGTCGTGCTGTTCTGCGGGACGTTGAGGATGCCGCTGAGGATCTGGGTACGGACGCTCACCGGAGGCGCAACCGGTTCGATCGACTGGGCGATGAGCTCGTCGATGGCGGAGAGTTCTTCGATAGTGAGCGAGTCGTTCATACGTTTCAAACCGTACTTCTGGCAGCCGCAACCTTGCGGCGGAGGTCCGCAATTCCGTCATGCAACATTCGCCGCACCTCGGGTTCTTCGAGCCCGTGCGCGCGTGCGAGGTCAGAGGCCGTTTGTCCGCGATAGAACGCTTCTTCGACAAGCTGTCTCGCGGTGGGCGGACCTCCAGCCATTTGACCTACGGTCGCCGAGGAGGATCGGTCTTGTTGCGCCAGGGCGCGGTCGCGGACGGTGCGCAGGAGCCACGCCTCAGGCGAGCCGAACCGCGCGTCGTAGCCGCGCATCAGCGCGAACGTCTCTTCCAGCGCCCGCGCCGCCTGGTTCCGGTCGCTGGTGATCCGCAGCGCCACCGCGAATAGCTGGCACGCGTGGCGGTCGTAGAGGTCGGTCAATTCCACTCGGAGAAAGATAGCAGATAACAGATAACAGACAGCACGAACCGGCGACAAGGGTGGACTGCTATCTGCTATCTGTTGTCTGCTGTCTGCATCATGAACTGGCTCATCAAGAACTTTCTGCGCGGACTGGTGATCGTCGTGCCGATCGCATTGACGATCTACATCGTTTACGAGGCCTTCATCCGCATCGACCGGCTGCTGCCGTATCCGATGCCGCCCGGCGCGGGCTTCGCCGTTCTGATCGCCATCATCATTCTCATCGGCGCTCTCGCCTCGAACTTCATCGTGCGGCGATTCCTGCGCCTGACCGACGCGATCTTCGCCCGCGCGCCGCTGGTGCGGCTCATCTACGCCTCGCTCAAGGATCTGCTGGAGGCATTCGTCGGCGACAAGAAGCGCTTCGATCGTCCGGTAAGCATTGCCATTACTGATGATGTCCGAACCCTCGGCTTCGTGACGCAGGACGACCTCGCGTTTCTCTCGATGCCGGGGCAGGTGGCGGTCTACATGCCGTTTTCGTACAGCATGGCTGGCTGCGTCGTCGTCGTGCCTGCGTCGCGCGTCGTGCCGCTGACGGCGGACAGCGCGAGCGTCATGGCGCTGATCGTTTCAGGCGGCGTGTCGGACATCAGATAGCAGACAGCAGATAGCAGATAGCAGACGCGGAGTGGGTGTTCCTGCTATCTGCTATCTGTCAGCTGCTGTCTGAACAGGCGGGGTTGCATCACAGATTGTTTTGGATATGATCGCCTTCGCCTGCAACGCCCGCATTTTTCTTTCCTTTTGTTTGAAATCTAGACCTGGACGGTAGCAGCCTCGATGGCGCAGATCTTCCACCGAAGCACAAACACTTTCTCTCGCGCCACGATCTTCGGCGCGATCTTTTTCGTTGGCTTCGTTCTCTGGCTCATCGGCGGGATCGTCCGTTCGCCGTACTTCACGAACCAGGGGATCGAGCGCGTCCAGCCCGTCCCGTTCTCGCATCAGCACCACGTCGCCGGACTGGGGATCGACTGCCGCTACTGCCACACCTCGGTCGAGACCTCGAGCTTCGCCGGCATCCCGCCGACCCAGACCTGCATGAACTGCCACGCGCAGATCTGGACGAACGCCGACATGCTCGCGCCGGTCCGGGCCAGCTTCGCCAACAACAAGCCGATCGTCTGGAGCCGGGTGCACCGCCTGCCCGACTTCGTCCACTTCAATCACAGCATTCACATCAGCAAAGGGATCGGCTGCGCGAGCTGCCATGGCCGTATCGACAAGATGGCGCTGACCTATCAGGCCTCGCCGCTGACGATGTCGTGGTGCCTCGAGTGCCATCGTGCTCCGGAGAAGTTCGTCCGCCCGCGCGATCAGGTCTTCAACATGAGCTATGTGGCGAAGGACCAGGACGTGCTCGGGCCGCGGCTGGTGAAGGAATACAAGATCAAGTCGATGATCGCCTGTTCGACCTGTCATTACTAATGAGCGAAAGCAAGACTCTCGATTTCAGTGAATTCCGCAAGCGCGTCGGCGACCTGCGCGGCAAGGAGTATTGGCGCAGTCTCGAGGAGCTCGCGCGTGATGAGGACTCGTTCGACGAGTTCTTTCATCAGGAGTTCCCGCAGCAGGCGGCGTCACTCGACAAGGGAGTCGACCGCCGCGATTTCATGAAGCTGATGGGCGCCTCGGTGGCGATGGCCGGCCTCGCCGCCTGTCAGCAGCCGGCCGAAACGATCGTCCCCTACGTCCGCCAGCCGGAGAACACGATCCCCGGCCAGCCGATCTTCTTCGCCACCGCGATGACGCTCGGCGGTTACGCCAGCGGCATCCTCGCCGAGTCGCACCTCGGACGTCCGACGAAGATCGAAGGAAACCCCGACCATCCGTCGAGCCTCGGCGCCACGAACGCCTTCATGCAGGCGTCGGTCCTCGGCCTCTACGATCCCGACCGCTCGCAGGTCGTCCGCCACATCGGCGACGTCGCGACCTGGAGCGACTTCATCGCCGCACTGCAGCCGGTCCTCAAGAATCCGGCCGGCATCCGCCTGCTGACTCAGACCATCACCTCTCCGTCCCTCGGCGACCAGCTCACGAAGGTGATGGCCGCGCTGCCCGGGATGAAGTGGCACCAGTGGGAACCGGTCAATCGCGACAACGTGCGCGAAGGGGCGAAGCTCGCGTTCGGCTCCTACGTCCATCCCGTCTATCACTTCGACAAAGCGAACGTCGTCGTCTCCCTCGGCTCCGACTTCATGGGGAGCGGGCCGGGACACCTCCGCTACGCGCGCGACTTCATGAGCCGCCGCCGCGTGCGGAAGGGCGTGACGTCGATGAACCGCCTCTACGCATTCGAGTCGATGCCGACCAGCACCGGCACTTCGGCGGATCACCGCTGGCCGGTCAAGCCGTCGCAGATGGAGTCGTACGCACGCGCGATCGCGGCAGCGCTAGGTGTAGGACAGGCGCCCTCGCCTGTCATCAATGCGGACGCCATCGCTCGCGACCTCAAGGCCAACGCTGGCGCGAGCATCGTCATCGCCGGCGACGAGCAGCCTCCGATCGTGCATGCGATCGCGCACGCCATCAACCAGGCGCTCGGCAATCACGGCACCACGATCACGCTGACCGAAAGCCCCGAGGTCGCGCCGGTCAATCAACTCGAATCGCTGCGCGAGCTCGTCACCGACATGAACGCCGGCAAGGTGCAGGCGCTGATCATGATCGGCGGCAATCCGGTCTTCGACGCGCCGGCCGATTTCAAATTCGGCGAAGCGTTCCAGAAGGTGCCGTTCCGTGCGCACCTCTCCCCGTACTACGACGAAACGTCGGAGCTCGTGCACTGGCACATCCCCGAGACGCACTACCTCGAGACGTGGGGTGACGGCCGCGCACACGACGGCACGGTCGCCATCCAGCAGCCGCTCATCGCGCCGCTCTACAACGGGCGTCATGCGTCGGAGGTCTTCGGCGCGTTGCTCGGCGGCCTCGATCAATCGCCATACGACGTCGTCAAGAGCTACTGGTTCAGCAAGGGTTTCAACGACACCACGTGGCGTAAGGCGCTGCACGACGGCGTCATCGCCAACTCCGCGATGCCCGCATCAACCGCGTCAGCGACGGCCCCAACAACTCAACAACCCAACAACCCAACAACCGGGTTGGAATTCGAGATCAAGCACGACCCCACGATCTACGACGGCCGTTTCGCGAACAACGGCTGGCTCCAGGAGTTGCCGAAGCCGCAGACGAAGATCACGTGGGACAACGTGGTGATCGTCAGTCCGAAGACCGCCGAGGCCCAGCGGATCGCGCCGGGCGACGACCTGGTGAACGAGCGGACCACGCGGCTCGCCGAGGTCACGTATCGGGGACGGAAGATGACACTGCCGGTGTGGGTCGTGCCGGGGCAGCCCGACAACGTACTGACGATCTTCTTCGGCTACGGCCGCAAGCGCGCCGGCAAGATCGCGAACGGCGCCGGCTTCAACACGTACGCGTTGCGCGACTCCGACGCGCTCCACAGCGCCACCGGCGTGCAGATCTCCGGCAGCGAAGAGACCTACCGCATCGCCTGCACGCAGGAGCATCAGAGCCTGAACGTGAAGGACACCGGCGGCGAGCGCGGCATCATCCGCAGCGCCTCATTCGCCGAGTATCAGAAAGATCCGGAGTTCGCCGCGAAAGCGGAGACCGAGCACGGAGACGAGTCGATGTGGCCGGCGTACAAGTACGAAGGCAACGCCTGGGGGATGGTCATCGACACCACCGTCTGCACCGGGTGCAACGGCTGCGTGATCGCCTGCCAGTCGGAGAACAACATCTCCATCGTCGGCAAGGAAGAAGTCGTGAGAGAGCGCGAGATGCACTGGCTGCGCATCGACCGCTACTACCGCGGCCCGGTCGAGAATCCCGAGGTCTACAGCCAGCCGGTGCCGTGCATGCAGTGCGAGAACGCGCCGTGCGAGCCGGTCTGTCCGGTCGGCGCCACGTCGCACAGCAGCGAAGGTCTGAACGACATGACCTACAACCGCTGCGTCGGCACGCGCTACTGCTCGAACAACTGTCCGTACAAGGTGCGGCGCTTCAACTTCTTCCACTACGCCGACTACGACACGCCGGCCCTCAAGCCGATGCGCAATCCCGATGTCACCGTCCGGACGCGCGGCGTGATGGAGAAGTGCACGTACTGCGTGCAGCGCGTCAACGCCGCGCGCATGACGGCGGAGAAGGAAGACCGTCCGGTACGCGACGGCGAAGTCACCACCGCCTGCGCGCAGGCCTGTCCGACCGAGGCCATCGTCTTCGGCAACATCAATGATGTGAACAGCCGCGTGCACCAGCTCAAGCTCGAGCCGACGAACTACGGTTTGCTCGAAGAGCTGAACACCAAGCCGCGGACGACGTACCTGGCGGCCATCAGGAATCCGAATCCGGAGATCAAAGCGTAGCGATGGCACAGAAAGATCTCACCCCCGTTCACGAGATCCGTCCCACCACGGAGCTCAAGATCCCCGAGCGGTTCATTCCGGTTCCGACTCTCGAGCCGGGGCATTCGTTCGCCTCCGTCACCGATCACATCAGCACGATCGTCCTGCGGAAGAAGACGCCGGTCGGCTGGTTCGTCGGCTTCGGCATCTCCTGCATCCTGATGGGCATCCTCATGATCACGATCACGAGGCTGGTCTTCGTCGGCGTCGGGATCTGGGGCATCAACCATCCGGTCGGCTGGGGCTTTGACATCATCAACTTCGTCTGGTGGATCGGCATCGGCCACGCCGGCACGCTGATCTCCGCGATCCTCCTGCTGCTGCGTCAGGAGTGGCGCACGTCGATCAATCGATTCGCCGAGGCCATGACGCTGTTCGCGGTCGCGGCGGCGGGGCTGTATCCGGCGCTGCACACCGGCCGTCCCTGGTACGACTACTGGCTCTTCCCGTATCCGAACACGATGTCGCTCTGGCCGCAGTTCCGCAGTCCGCTTATGTGGGACGTCTTCGCGGTCTCGACCTACGCCACTGTCTCCGCGCTCTTCTGGTACGTCGGACTGATCCCCGATCTCGCCACGCTGCGCGACCGCTCCACGAACCACGTCGCGAAGATGATCTACGGCATGGGCGCACTCGGATGGCGCGGATCAGCGAAGCACTGGCATCGCTACGAGCACGCCTACTTGCTGCTCGCTGGTCTCTCGACGCCGCTCGTGCTCTCGGTGCATACCATCGTGTCGTTCGACTTCGCGGTCGGTGTGATCCCCGGCTGGCACGCCACGTTCTTCCCGCCGTACTTCGTCGCCGGCGCCGTCTTCGCCGGTTTCGCCATGGTGCTCACGCTCGCCATTCCGGCGAGGAAGTTCTTCCACCTCGAGGACTTCATCACCATGAAGCACCTCGAGAACATGGGCAAGGTGATGATGGCCACGGGCCTCATCGTCTTCTACTCGTACGTCGTCGAGGCGTTCTTCGCGTACTACAGCGGCAACGTCTACGAGCGCTACATGTGGCTCAACCGCGCCACCGGCCCGTACCGGCACATGTACTACGCGCTGATCGTCTGCAACGGCCTCGCGCCGAACCTGATGTGGTTCAAGCGATTCAGAACCAGTCCGGCCATGCTGCTCGTGACGGCGATGTTCGCCAACGTCGGCATGTGGCTGGAGCGCTTCGTCATCATCCCGACCTCGCTGCACCGCGACTTCCTGCCGTCGTCGTGGGGCATGTACCACGGGACGATCTGGGATTGGGGGATGTACATCGGCTCGATGGGACTGTTCCTCTTCCTGCTCTTCCTCTTCCTGCGGTTCCTGCCGATGATCTCGATCTTCGAAATCCGCACGATGCTCCCTGAAGCGCAAGCGGCGCATGGAGAGGAGCACTAGCGATGGCGCTCGGAAAAGTCATCGAAGGGACGTACGGCGTCATCGCCGAGTTCGGCGAGCCGCAGGAGCTGCTCGACGCGGCGAACGCGGCGCGCGAGGCGGGCTACACGGAGCTCGACGCCTATTCGCCGTTCCCGATTCACGGACTCTCGGACGCCATCGGCTTCCATCACTCGCGGCTGTCGGCTGTCGTCCTCGGCGGCGGCATCATCGGCGGACTGGCCGGCTTCTTCATGTGCTGGTACGCCAACGTGGTCTGGTATCCGCTCAACATCGGCGGCAAGCCGTACAACTCATGGCCGGCGTGGATCCCGATCACGTTCGAGTGCACGATCCTCTTCGCCGCGTTCGCCGCCGTCTTCGGCATGCTCGCGCTGAACGGACTGCCGATGCCGTATCACCCCGTCTTCAACGTGCCGCGCTTCGATCAGGCGTCGCGCGACAAATTCTTCCTCGTGATCCAGGCCCGCGACCCGAAATTCGACATCGACGCCGTCTGGAAATTTCTCGAGAGTCTCGGACCGCGAGAGGTGACCGATGTTCCGTGGTGATTCAGATAGCAGACGGCAGATAGCAGATAGCAGGTTGTCTGCTTGCCGGCGCTTGCTCCTGCTATCTGCTATCTGCTGTTTGCTATCTCTGACGGCTTGCCGCCAGAAGATGGCCAATCAGCCCCGCTACGATCCGCTGGAGCCGAGCGATTTCTTTGCCGACGGGATGTCGGCGCGTCCGCGCATTCCGGGGACGGTGGCCCGCGGCGAACTGGCGATCGACCCGGTCGTGGCCACCGGCAAGATGAACGGCCAGGACATCGACGGCTTCCCGATTCCGGTCACTGCCGATGTGCTGAACCGCGGACAGGAGCGCTTCAACATCTTCTGCTCCGAGTGCCACGGGCGGCTCGGCGACGGCAACGGCATGATCCCGTCGCGCGGCTTCCGTCATCCTCCTTCGTTTCACACCGAGCTTCTACGCACCGCAAAGACAGGACACTTCTTCGACGTGATGACCAATGGATTCGGCGCCATGCCGTCGTACGCGAATCAGGTTCCGGTGGGCGACCGCTGGGCCATCATCGCTTACATCCGCGCCCTGCAGATCAGCCAGAACGGGACCGTGAACGACGTTCCGGCGGGTGTAGCACAGACACTCCTGTCTGTGCCTCCCGGACAGGCAAGAGTGCCTGTCCCACACGCGGAGGGCAAATGAGCAGTACGCCTTCCTCCGAATCGACCGGCATCGCCCGGTTTCAGATTCCCGCGCTGATCCTCGGCGTCATCGGATTCGGCGTCACGATCTTCGGCTGGGTGTCGAGCCCCGAGGCGGCGCTGCGGGCGTATCTGCCGAGCTATTTATTCTGGTTCCAGATCGTCGCCGGCTCGCTCGGCGTCCTCTGTCTGCAGTACATCACCGGCGGCGAGTGGGGCATCCTGCTGCGCCGTCCGCTCGGCGCCGCCGCGCGCACGATGATCGTGATGCTGATCCTCGGCATTCCGATCGCCGTCGGCGCGAGCCACATCTATCCCTGGACCAGCCAGGCGTTCATGAACAGCGAGGAATCGCTGCGGCTGAAGCAGGGCTACCTCAACACGAACTTCTGGCTGATCCGCGCCGCCGTCTACTTCATCTTCTGGACACTCTGGGCGTGGCGGATCCGCATCCTCTCGCTCAAGTTCTACGACGATCGCTCGCCGTTCACCAATCTCCGCCGCAGCCGCTGGGCCGCGTCGGGGATTCCGATGATCATCCTCACGCTCACCTTCTGCTCCATCGACTGGATGATGTCGCTCGAGCCGAAGTGGTACTCGACGATGTACGGCATCAACTTCATCGTCTCCGCCGGACTGGCTGCGTTCGCGTTCTGCACGTTCTTCCTCTCGCGCCTCGCCACCACCCCGGCGATGGGCGACATCATCAAGCCGCTCCACTTCCGCGACCTCGGCAACCTGATGCTGGCGTTCGTGATGCTGTGGGCCTACACCGCATTCTCCGAATACCTGCTGATCTGGTACGGCAACATCAAGGAAGAGATCCCGCACTACCTCGTGCGCCAGGAGGGAGGTTGGGGCGGCGTCGCGCTCGCGCTGATCGTGCTCCACTTCTTCCTGCCGTTCTTCATGCTGCTCATGCGCGGCATCAAGGATCGCCCGGCGACGATCGGCATCGTGGCCATCATCGTGCTGGTGATGCGCTACATCGGCACGCTGTGGAACATCGCGCCGGCCTTCGGCCACTACAGCTACACGCTCTGGGACGTCAGCTCGCTCCTCGGCGTCGGCGGCATCTGGCTCTACTTCTTCCTCGGACAGCTGAAGGGACAGACGATCATTCCGATCCACGAGACGTGGGTCGAGGAAGCGATTCGAGAGGGGGCGATCAAGGTCAATGCCTAACCTCCACGACTATCACGACGAAGACATCATCAACGCCGAGACGCATCACGAGAAGAGCGACGTCAACGTGCGCGCGCTCCTCGCCTTCGGCGCCGCGTTCGTCGTCTTCGCCGCCGTCTCACATTTCGTCCTGCTGATGATGTACCGGCAGTTCGTGAAGATCGAGAACCAGCATCAGCACGTCCCGCTGACGATGATGGAGCGCCCCGAGAGCATGACCGTTCCGGCCATTCCGCGCCTCCAGCCGTTCCCGGCGAAGAGCGGGCCCGACGTCACGATCCCGCCGATGGCGACCACACCGGTCACCGACATGGAAGAGATGCGCGCCGCACAGGAACAGGCGCTCGAGAGCTACGGCTACGTCGATCGCCAGAAGGGCGTCGTCCGCATCCCGATCGAAGAGGCGAAGAAGCTCGCCCTCCAGCGCGGCTTCGCGAGTGTAGGACAGGCGCCCCCGCCTGTCGTCGTCCCCCCGCCCGCACAGGCAGGAGTGCCTGTGCCACACAAGGCCACCCCATGAAGCGCACGCTCTTCGCACTCGCATTCCTTGCTCTTCCCACGTTTGCGCAGGACAACTCCGCAACTCCGCCAAAACTCCCGGGCCGCGTGGCCATTGCCCAGAAACTCGACTCGCAGGTTCCGCTCGACGCGATGTTCCGCGACGAGAGCGGGAAGATCGTCCGCCTCGGCGACTACTTCAAGAGCGGACGCCCGGTGATCCTCGACTTCATGTACTACCGCTGCCCGATGCTCTGCAGCACCGTTCTCGAAGGGACGACCAGCACGCTGACCGAGCTGAAGTTCGACATCGGCAAGGAGTTCGACGTCATCACCGTCAGCATCGATCCGCGGGACACGCCGGAGCAGGCAACGCTGAAGAAGGATCACTACATCAAGCGCTACGGCCGTTTGAATTCCGCGTCGGGATGGCACTTCCTCACCGCCGCCGATCCTTCGATCAAACGTCTGACCTCGGCGGTCGGTTTCGAATACGCATACGACCCGCAGACCGACCAGTTCGCGCACGGCGCGGCGCTCCTCGTGCTCACGCCGCAGGGCCGCGTCTCGCGCTACTTCTACGGCTTCGAATACAAGCCGCGCGACCTGCGCCTGGCACTGGTCGAGGCCTCGTCGAACAGGATCGGGACGGCCACCGATCAGTTCCTTCTCCTCTGTTTTCACTACGACCCGTCCACCGGCAAGTACAGCAAGACGGCCATGAACATCGTTCGCGCCGGTGGTCTGGCCACGGTCATCAGCCTGGCGGGCTTCATCTTCATCATGCTGCGGAATGAGCGCCGCTACCCGTCTGGACAGGACTCGAATCGATGATGGTTGCGGATTTCCCTCTCTGGCCCGATCAGGCGTCGACGTTCGCTCCCGACGTCGATAACCTCTACATCTTCCTGATCCTCGTCTGCGGCACGGTGGCGGTCGGCGTCTTCCTCACGATCTTCTTCTTCGCCATCAAGTACCGCCGCCGCCCCGACAACGAGATCGCGCAGGAGTACGAGCCGCCGAAACTGCTCGAGGTGCTCTGGATCGCCATCCCCTCGGTCATCTTCCTCGGCCTCTTCGTCTGGGGCTCGTGGCTCTACTTCCACATGGCCCGCGTTCCCGACGACGCGCTCGACATCTACGCCACCGGCAAGCAGTGGATGTGGAAGTTCCAGCATCCGACCGGACAGCGCGAGATCAACTCGCTGCACGTTCCGGTCAATCGTCCGATCAAGATCACCATGGCATCCGAGGATGTCATTCATAGTCTGTATTTCCCGGCATTCAGGACCAAGGCCGACGTGCTCCCGAGCCGTTATCGGACGATGTGGTTCCAGGCCACGAAGACCGGCCGCTTCCACATCTTCTGCGCCGAGTACTGCGGCACGCTGCACTCCGGGATGACCGGCTGGGTCGAAGTGATGGAGAACGCCGACTACCAGAAGTGGCTGGCCGGCGGGACCGAGGGCTCGATGGCCTCGCAGGGCGAGCAGCTCTTCCAGAAATACGCCTGCAACACCTGCCACACGAACGACGCGAGCGGCCGCGGCCCGGTGCTCGCGGGACTCTACGGACGCGACGTCACGCTGAGCAACGACTCGGTCGTGAAAGCGGACGACAACTACATCCGCGAGTCGATCCTCACCCCGCAGGCGAAGACGGTGAAAGGCTTCCAGCCGATCATGCCGACCTTCCAGGGGCAGATGAGCGAGGACGACCTGATGAAGCTGCTCGCGTATGTGAAATCAGTCGGGCAGGCCGCCATCCCCACTAAAGGTACGACGCGATGACCACAGCAACGCTGCACGACGTCCGGCTCGTTGGAGCGCAGACGAACCGGAACTACATCAACGATGAATACGGCGCGCTGTCGTGGCTCCTGACCAAGGACCACAAGCGCATCGCCATCCTCTACCTGATCTCCGTGTCGGTCATGTTCGTCCTCGGCGGCTTCTTCGCCATGATGATGCGCATCGAGCTGCTGACTCCGGAAGGGGATCTCCTCACCAGCGACACCTACAACAAGTTCTTCACCATGCACGGCGTGGTGATGATCTTCTTCTTCCTCATCCCCGCCATCCCGGCTGTGCTCGGCAACTTCATCCTCCCCATTCAGCTCGGCGCGAAAGATCTCGCCTTCCCGAAGATCAACCTCCTCAGCTGGTACCTCTACATGGCCGCGGCCATCATCGGCCTGGTGGTCATCATCACCGGCGGCGTCGACACCGGCTGGACGTTCTACACGCCGTTCTCCACGCAATACTCGAACACGCACGTCTTCGGCACCACGCTGGCCGGCTTCATCGCCGGCTTCTCGTCGATCCTCACCGGACTCAATTTCATCGTCACCATCCACCGCATGCGCGCCCCGGGACTGACCTGGTACCGCCTGCCGCTGTTCGTCTGGGCGATGTACGCGACCTCGGTGGTCATGCTGCTGGCCACGCCGGTGCTGGCCATCACCCTGACCATGCTGATGATCGAACGGACCATCGGCGTCGGCTTCTTCGACCCGGCCCTGGGCGGCGATCCGGTGCTCTATCAGCACATGTTCTGGTTCTACTCCCACCCGGCCGTCTACATCATGATTCTGCCGGCCATGGGCGTCGCCTCCGACGTAGTGGCGGCGTTCACGCGCAAGAAGATCTTCGGATATCGCTTCGTCGCCTTCTCATCGCTGGCGATTGCGTTTCTCGGATTCCTCGTCTGGGCGCACCATCTGTTCGTCGCCGGCATCTCCGTCTACTCGGCGATGATCTTCTCGTTTCTCAGTTTCTTCGTCGCGGTGCCGTCGGCGATCAAGGTCTTCAACTGGACGGCGACGCTGTACCGCGCGTCGGTGTCGTGGCAGACGCCGATGCTCTACATCCTCGGATTCATCGGACTCTTCACCATCGGCGGCGTGACGGGACTCTTCCTCGCCTCGATCGGTCTCGACATCCACGTCACCGACACCTACTTCGTCGTCGCCCACTTCCACTACGTCATGGTGGGCGGCACGGTGATGGCGTACATGGCCGGCCTTCACTACTGGTGGCCGAAGATCACGGGGAAGATGTATCCGGAGTGGTGGGCGCGCCTCGCCGCGCTGCTGGTGTTCGTCGGATTCAACCTGACGTTCTTCCCGCAGTTCATCCTCGGCTATGTCGGCATGCCGCGCCGCTATCACGCCTATGCGCCGGAGTTCCAGGTGCTGAACGTCCTCTCGACCGCGGGCGCGTCGGTGCTCGCCGTCGGCTACATCCTGCCGCTCATCTACCTCGTCTGGTCGATCTGGTACGGCCGTCCCGCTGGACGGAATCCGTGGGGCGCGGTCGGCCTGGAGTGGGCGACGTCCTCGCCTCCGCCGAAGGAGAACTTCCACGAGACGCCGGTGGTGACGTGGGATGCGTACGACTATCCGGCGATGATGAAGGCGATGGGGGAGACGCAGAATGTCTGACCTGGCGCTCGGCAACGAGCCTCACCACCATCATCCGTTCCTCCAGCATCACTTCGAGGATCTGGGGCAGCAGCACGAGGCCTCGACCCTCGGCATGTGGATGTTCCTCTGCACGGAGATCCTCTTCTTCGGCGGAATCCTCTGCGCGTACTGGATCTACCGCGTCATGTACCCCGAGGCCTGGGCGGTGGCGGCCGGGCTGCAGAACAAGTTGTATGGCGGCATCAACACGATCGTCCTGATCATCAGCTCGCTGACGATGGCGCTCGCCGTCCGCGCGGCGCAGGTCGGCAGCCGCATCTGGCAGCTGATCATGCTCTTCGCCACGCTCGTCTTCGGCTCGATCTTCCTCGTCGTAAAAGGCATCGAGTACTCGATTCACTGGAAGGAAGGGCTCTTCCCCGGATCGCACTTCACCTGGCACGAGCATCCGGCGGTCGCGCAGAAGGTGCAGCTCTTCATGTGCTTCTACTGGGGCATGACCGGCCTGCATGCGCTGCACATGATCATCGGCGCCGGTCTGCTGCTCTGGATCATCGGGCGCGCGTGGCGGAACGACTTCGGCCCCGAGTACTACGCTCCCGTCGAGATCATGGGCCTCTACTGGCACTTCGTCGACATCGTCTGGATCTTCCTCTTCCCGTTCCTCTATCTCATCCACGGGGTTCACCATGGCTGATCAGCACCCGCAGCTCGAGCACGCGCCGCACTTTCACGTCACGCCGCTCTACATCTACTTCGCGGTCTTCTTCGCCCTGGCCATCGGCACGCTGCTGACGTGGTACGCGTCGACGATCGATCTGCACGAATGGAACACGCCGATCGCGCTGATCATCGCCACGATCAAGGCGGTGCTGGTCATCCTCTTCTTCATGCACGTGAAGTACTCGACCCGCCTCACCTGGGTCGTGGTCATCGGCTCCTTCCTCTGGCTCGGCGTCCTCTTCGTGCTAACGTTCTCCGACTATCTCACCCGCGGCTGGCTGATGAAATGATCAAATTTATCCCGAGCCGCGGAGACGGCGAGGGATCAACGGCGGCGCCGCGCTGACTCTCGCTCGCAGGCTGAAGGCAAGCGTCTCGCGGTGCCTCCGCTGATCCCTCGCTACGCTCGGGATAAACTAAGAACTGGAAAACATATGCGCTATCTCGTTACCGGCGGAGCCGGTTTCATCGGCTCGAATTTCATCCGCTATCTCTTCACGAAGTACGGCGACGACGCCCGTGTCGTGAATCTCGACAAGCTGACCTATGCGGGCATCCGCGAGAACCTCGCCGAATTCGAGGGGAAGCCGAACTACCTCTTCCTGCAGGGCGACATCGCGAAGCCGGATGACGTGGCCCAGGCCTACAAGGGCGTCGACGGCAGCGGTGTCGACGTGGTCGTCAACTTCGCCGCCGAGACGCACGTCGATCGCTCGCTGATGGAGGCCGGCACGTTCATCGAGACCGACGTCCACGGCGTGCTCGTGCTCCTCGAGGAAGCGCGCAAGCATGCGCCGAACCTCCGCCGGTTCATCCAGATCTCGACCGACGAGGTCTACGGCTCGATCGACTCCGGCTCGTTCAACGAGCTCGATCCGCTCAATCCGCGTAACCCGTACTCGGCCTCGAAGGCGGGCGGCGACCGGATGGCCTACGCGTACGGACAGACGTACAAACTGCCGGTGATCGTGACCCGCGCCTCGAACAACTTCGGACCATTCCAGTATCCGGAGAAGCTGATCCCGCTCTTCGTCACGAACGCCATCGACGATCTGCCGCTGCCGCTGTACGGCGACGGCAAGAACGTGCGCGACTGGTTGTTCGTCGAGGACCACTGCGCGGCGATCGATTTCCTGATCGAGCACGGGGAGAACGACGAGGTCTACAACGTCGGCGGCGGCAACGAGCGCGAGAACCGCGAGATCACGCAACGCATCCTGGAGCTGACGAACAAACCGCAGACGCTCATCAAGCCGGTCGCCGACCGCCAGGGCCACGACCGCCGCTACTCGCTCAACACCGACAAGCTCGCGAAGCTCGGCTTCCAGTGCAACACCGACTTCGACGCCGCCCTCGAGAAGACCGTGCAGTGGTACCTCGACAACGGCACCTGGTGGCGCGCCATCAAGGAGCGGAGCGCCGAGTTCAAGGAGTGGATGCAGAAGCAGTACGGCGCGCGGTAGTTACGCGATCGCCCGCGCGATCGCGAACGCCGCCGCCGCCGCGAGCCCGCCCGTGATCGTCGTCTGCACCGCGCTCTTCCACTTCTTCGCACCGGTGTAGCGACCCTTCACGTAGCCGAAGATCGCCAGCGCGACGAGCGTGATGCCGCACGAGAAGAGCAGCGCCGAACGTGCCGAGGAGAGGATCATGTACGGCAGCAGCGGCACGAGGCCGCCGGCGATGTAGGCGCCGCCGATCACCATGGCGCTCGTCGTGGCGCGCTTCGGGTCGGGCTTTTCCAGTCCGAGCTCGAACCGCATCATGAAGTCGACCCACTCCTTCGGCCGCCGCGTCATCGCCTCGACGACCGGCGTGATGTGCTCCTCCGCCACGCCGTACTCGCGGAAGATGTCGGCCACTTCGTTCATCTCTTCCCGTGGGATCTCGCGCACTTCGCGCTCTTCGCGGCGCTGCTCGGCCAGGTAGTGCTCGGCGTCGCTTTTCGCGGCGAGGTATCCGCCGAGGCCCATGGCGATCGAGCCGGCTGCCATCTCGGCCAGGCCGGCCGTCACGACGATGCCGCTCGACTGGATCGCGCCCGACAAGCCGGCCGCCAGCGCGAACGGGACCGTCAGTCCATCGGCCATGCCGATGACGACATCCCTGACGATTGCGCTCGATGTGAAGTGCCGCTCGACGTGAGGCGTCTGCGGCATCAGTTGGACTCCGCGCATTTGCGGATGTCGTCGATCAGCTGCGACATGTCGAACGGCTTGGCGTGGATGCGGAAGACGTCGCCGTCGAACTTCTTCAGGATCTCGTTCTCCGGAACCGCCGAAGCGATGATCGTGCATGGAACCATGTCGGGATGATGCTCCTGCATGTAACGCAGAACGGCGAAACCGTCGACGCGCGGCATCATCAGGTCGAGGATGATCAGTGAATACCCGTTGTGGTCGATCTTCTCGATGGCCTCGGCGCCGTCACGCGCCGTGTCGACCGACAGGTTCTGCCGTTCGACCACTTTCGCCAGCATCATGCGGATCGGCTCGTCGTCGTCGACGACGAGCGCCCGCCTGGAGGAATCCATGAGCGCCACGCAGCAAGAAGTCTGCCCTTAAGCGGCCGCGGCTGCAATCAGAAAAGGAATGGCCAGCAGCGCGAAGACGATCGCCAGCGGAATCAGGATCGCCACGACGACCGCTCCGACGGTGATCAGAACGATCAGTTTCACCAGCACGAGCAGCGCGATGAGCGGGAAGAAGAGCAGCTTCAACGGCAACAGCACCAGCTTGAGCGTGAACCTGAGCGCCGTCGCCGCCACCGCCAGGACGGCGACGATCATCGCGCCCACGAAGAAGATCGCGGAGAGTGCCAGGAGCGTGAACATTTCAGGCCTCCGAATGGAGATACGGAAAGGCGGTTGCTAGGTTGCGAGGTTGCTGGGTTGCTAGGTGTTACCCAGCAACTCAGCAACTCAGTCACTGCTGCTTGTAAACCACCCCGTTCTTCATCACGAACGAAACGTGCTCGAGGATGTGGATGTCGACCAGCGGATCGGTCGGGACCGCGACGATGTCGGCGTACTTGCCGGCGGTGATCGAGCCGATGCGCTTGTCCCATCCGAGGAGGCGGGCGCCGCCCAACGTGGCGGCGGTGATCGCGTCGAGCGGCTTCATCCCGCCCCACTCCACCATCAGCGGCAGCTCGTGCATGTTCGTGCCGTGCGCGCCGACCCCGGCGTCGGTGCCCATGGCGATCGGGACGTGATTGGCGAGTGCGATCTTCAGCGCGTTGCGCGCGCCGGCGGCAGCCGCCAGCGCCTTCTCGGCGCGCAATCCCTTCAGCACGCCGCTCTTCGCCGCCTTCTCCACCGTCTCGACCGCGGAGAGCGTCGGGACGAGGTAGGTGCCGCGGTCGGCCATCATCTTCGCCGCCTCCTCGTCGAGGAAGGAGCCGTGCTCGATCGATGAGACGCCCGCCTTCACCGCGAGCTTGATGCCTTCGGTGCCGTGCGCGTGCGCGGCGACCTTGCGCTCCAGTTTGTTCGCCTCGTCGACGAGCGCCTTCAGCTCCTCGAACGAGTACTGCGTCGCGCCGACCGCATCGCCTTCCGACAACACCCCGCCGGTCGCGCAGACCTTGATCACGTCGGCGCCGTACTTCACCTGATAGCGCACCGCGGCGCGCACTTCCTCCGTGCCGTTCGCCACGCCGTCGCGCGGTCCGCGCTCGGCGATGCCGGGGCGGTATCCGTTGTCGTCGCAATGGCCGCCGGTGATGCCGATCGCATGCGCTGCTGTGCGCATGCGCGGTCCGGGGACGTGCCCTTCGTTGATCGCCTGCCGCAGCGCGACGTCGTTGAAGTACGGCGCGCCGACGTTGCGCACGGTCGTGACGCCGTCGAGCAATGTCTTCTGCGCGTTCTCGACGCCGCGGATCGCGCCGTAGCCTTCGAAGTCGCGCACTTCCTCGACGTCCCAGCCCGGCTCGCCGAGCGGACGTCCGATGAGGTGCGTGTGCGCGTCGATGAAGCCCGGCAGGATCGTGGCGCTGCCGAGATCGATCACCTTCGCCTTTGCCGGGATCGGCAGGTTCGAGCCGGCGGCCGTGATCGTGTCGCCGTCGATGATGACGACGGCGTTCGCGACCGGCGCCGAGCCGCTGCCGTCGATCATCCGCGCGGCTTTGATGGCGATGGTCTGGGCGTGAGCGGTGGCGGCGAGAAGCAGTGCGAGGACGAAGTTGCGCATGGGGGAGCAGTTTATCCTGCCGAAGTTCATCCCGAGCGCAGCGAGGGATCAGCGGTGGCGCCGCGACGAAATGGCGATTTGGCGCCACCAAGGCCTCGCTGCCGCTTCTGTGAAACTCCCCGTGTTCATGCGGGATTTTCGCTCGTGGCGCAAGCCCCTCATCCGCCTGCGGCACCTTCTCCCCGCTCGTCGCGGGGAGAAGGGCGACAAAAGGGCACGTGCCTCGCGAGAATCTGGTTTGTTGCCCCTCGCCCCGCTTTGCGGGGAGAGGGTGCCGCAGGCGGGTGAGGGGCCGTGCCACGAGCGAGGCTCTTCCCTCAGGCAGGGTTTCTTGCCCTCAGTCACGCCGCGAATGCCCGCCGCGGCCCGACGTACACCGACTGCGGCCGGATGATCCGATTGTCCTTGCGCTGCTCGAGGCAGTGCGCGATCCAGCCGGCCACGCGGCTGATGGAGAACGTCGGCGTGAACAGCGGGACCTCGAGTCCGAGTCCGTGCAGCAACAGCGCGGTGTAGAACTCGACGTTCGTCTGCAGATTGCGTCCCGGCTTGTACTCGGCGAGGAGGCGGATGGCGGTGGCCTCGACCGCTTTCGCCAGCTCGTACAAATGCATGTCGCCGCCTCGCGTGAACATCCGCTCCGCTGCGGCGGCGAGGACATCGGCGCGCGGGTCGCGCACTTTGTAGACGCGATGCCCGAAGCCCATCAGCTTCTCGCCCGATTCGATCTTCTTCCGCAGCACCTGCTCCGCGCGCGATGCGCCGCCGATCTCGAACACCATGTCGAGCGCCGGTCCCGGCGCGCCGCCGTGCAGCGGTCCCTTCATCGCGCCGAGGGCGCCGGTGATGGCGGAGACGAGATCGGACTCGGTGGAGGTGATCACGCGCGCCGTGAAGGTCGAGGCGGAGAGTCCGTGATCGACGACCGTGTTGAGATACGTCTCCATGCCGCGCACGCGCTCCGCGTCGGGCACCTCGCCGCTCAACATGTAGAGGTAGTTCGCGGCGTGCGAGAGATCGGCGCGCGGTGCGACCGGCTGGCGATCGTGGAGGAAGTGCCAGTACGTGGCGACGATCGTGGGGAAGGTGGCGAGAAGGTTCATCGCCTCGTCGCCTTTCATCAGCGAGATCGTTCCCGCCGCGATCCGCAGCGCGTCCATGACCGACACCCGCGCTGCCGCGCAACCGCGCAACAGATCGACGGTCGCTGACGGCAGCGAGCGCCGCTCCGCGAGTTGCTCCCGGAACTGCGATACATCCTCCGGCATCTCCCCATGCCACAGCAGCCACACCGTCTCTTCGAACGTCGCGTTCATCGCCAGCTCCGCGACGTCGAAGCCTCCGATGATCAGCTCTCCGCCTGCTCCATCCACCATGCTCAGCCGCGTCTCCGCGGCGACGACGCCTTCCAGTCCTTTGTTCGTGCTCATGCCCACAACTTAGGTGGCGTAGACGAATTCGTCAATATTGATTCGTTAATCAATGTGTTAAACTTCTGCACATGTGGATCACCGCAGCCGAGGCCGCGCGGCTCCTCGGCGTCAGCCGCGAGACGCTCTATGCCTACGTCAGCCGGGGCTTCATCCGATCCGAACCGCTCCCCGGCCGGCCGCGCGTCCGCCGCTATTCGAAGGACGACGTGCAGCGCCTCCGCCGCCGCAGCGAGGAGCGCCGCGATCCGGAGAAGGCCGCGGGCAACGCACTGCACTGGGGGATGCCGATCCTCGAGTCGTCGATCAGCCTGATGGCCGACGGGCGGCTCTACTACCGCGGCCACGATTCGTCGGAGCTGGCGCGGACGCGCTCGATCGACGAGGTGGCGTCGCTGATCTGGTCCGGCAACTTCGACACCGACTTCAGCGCCACGCCGCTGCACGTCGTGGCCGGCGGACGAAGCGCCGAGGGGCTGCCGTTCGTCACCCGCGCGCAGGCCATGCTGCCGCTCGTCGCCGCGCGCGACGAGCTGGCGTTCGACCTCCGGCCGCAGGCCATCGCCCAGACCGGCTGGCGGATCGTCAACCTGTTGACCAGCGTGGCCGCCGAGTCTTCGGAGCTCGAGGCGGCGATCGAAGAGACGCTCGCCGCGCACTGGAAACCGAAGGGCGCGAATGCACCGGCCATCATCCGCGCCGCGCTCATCGCCTGCGCCGATCACGAGCTGAACGTCTCCGCCTTCACGGCGCGCTGCATCGCCTCCGCCGGCGCGAATCCGTATTCGGTCGTGGTCGGTGGCCTCGCAGCGATCGAGGGTGTGAAGCACGGTGGCGCGACCGCGCGCGTCGGGATGCTGTTCGAGGAGTTGAAGCGCTCGCGCGATGTCCGCAAGACGCTCGCAGCACGACTGCGCCGCGGCGAAGCGGTTGAAGGGTTCGGTCATCCGCTTTATCGCGACGGCGATCCGCGCGCGAAGGTGCTGTTCGAGATGCTGGAGGAGCACTACCCGAAGTCGAAGGACTTCACGTTCGCCCGCGAGGTCGCGGCGATCGGCGAAGAGGTCCTGGGCGAGCAGCCGACGATCGACTTCGCGCTCGTGGCGCTGGTGCACACGCTCAGGCTCCCCGAGGGAAGCGCACTGACGCTGTTCGCGATCGGGCGGTCGATCGGCTGGATCGGCCACGCGATCGAGCAGTACGAGACGGGCGCGACCATTCGCCCGAGAGCGAAGTACGTCGGGCCGATGCCGAGGTAGACAGCGGACAGCAGACAGCGGACAGCAGACCGGGGACGTCGTTTCTCCTGCTGTCCGCTGTCTGCTGCCTGCTGTCTGGAAAGGGTAGGGAAACCCCACCCTCCCGACTCTCCTTCATTACAGCCGTCATTCAAGGGAGGGTCGTATGGCCACACCGGCGCCACGGGCGCGCGCACGTCAGCCGCGGATGCCGATCTCGGAGATCGTGTTGCCGCAACCGGCCGGCGATCAGATCGTGATGTCCCCGGTCGTGCCGCTCGAGCCGCCCGCGCCGCCGGAGGAGCCGAAGTACCGCGCGCTGCGCGTCTACGCGTTCGATCCAAGCCGCGGACGCCGCCTCGGGAACTACATGACCGTCCGCGTGAAGTACGAGAAGCTGGAGAAGGAGCTGCGGGGGGCGCAGCTTCACATCATCGACTACGACGCGGCGATCAAGGGTTACTACAAGCCGGCCGATCTCAACTCGCCCGCGGCTCTCGTCGAAGCGGGCTTCGAGCCGAGCGAGTCCGATCCGCGTTTTCATCAGCAGATGGTCTACGCGGTCGCGATGCAAACCATCAACACCTTCCAGCAGGCGCTCGGCCGCGACATCCGCTATTCGTTCGCGCGCCAGGGCGACGACGCGACGCGGCTCCTCATCTTCCCGCATGCGATGTACGAGGCGAACGCGTACTACTCGCGCGAGCTCGGCGCGCTGCTGTTCGGTTACTTCAAGGCCTCGGACGACAACGCCGGAAGCGGACTGCCGGGCGGCACGGTCTTCACCTGCCTCTCGCACGACATCGTCGCGCACGAGACCACGCACTCGATCATCGACACGCTCCGCTCCGCGTTCATGGAGCCGAGCAATCCCGACGTGCCGGCGTTCCACGAGGCCTTCGCGGACATCGTCGCGCTCTTCCAGCACTTCAGTTTCGAAGACGTGGTGCGCGACACGTTGCGCCGCTCGGGCGGCATCCTGCATCGCTTCAACCTGGTGCCGCGCGGCGGCCAGGGCGCCGGCAGCGGCGAGAAGGGCTTCATCCTTGGCGAGATGCCGGAAGGGAATCCGCTGCTCGATCTGGCGCGGCAATTCGGCGAGGCGATGGGACGCCGCGCGGCGCTTCGCGGCGCCCTCGGCGTGCGACCCGATCCGCAGGTACTCGCGAATGCGACCGAGCCGCATGAGCGCGGCGCGGTGCTCGTCGCGGCTGTCTTCGACGCGTTCTTCACTGCGTTCATGGAGCGGAGCGCCGATCTGCTCCGGATGGCGCGCGCGGCCGCGGGCGGCTCGGACGACATCCATCCCGACCTCGCCGCGCGGCTGGCGAAGGAAGCGGCGCGCACGGCGCAGCACTTCTGCACGATGTGCATCCGCGCCATCGATTACTGCCCGCCGGTCGACATCACGTTCGGCGAGTTTCTCCGCGCGCTGATCACGGCGGACACGATGCTCTACGCGAGCGATGAGCACGAATACCGCGAGACGCTGATCCAGGCCTTCCGCGCGCGCGGCATCTATCCCACTGGCGTCCCGTCGTTGGCCGAGCAATCGCTGTTGTGGGACACGCCGGCGCCCGGAACGCCGATCTGTCCGGCGCTCCGCTTCAACCTCATCAATCCCGATCAGCACACCAGCGAGAACCGCGATGCGCTGGAGGCGGTGGTCCGCACGAATCCTTTCTGTTTCGGTTTGTGCGAGAACGAAAAGCACGAATGCGCGACGTGCACGTGCCGGATCCCGGAGTCGGAGAAGGTCGTGAAGTCGATCAACACCGTCATCCGCGGCGGAGAGCAGCGGCCGAGGGTCGAGTTCGTGGCGGAGATCGTCCGCTCCGTGCCGCTCGACGGCGATCCGACCGTGAAGTTCAGCGGCGGCTCGACCGTCATCTTCGACAGCGCCGGGCGTCCGGAGATGGTGGTCTACAAGAAACTGAGCTCGCAGTCGCGCCGCAAGACGCAGCGGGAGCTCGTGCAGGCGGGGCTCGACGCCGCGGCGCCGTACGACGTTCCGAGCGATACGCAGACGCGGCTCGCGTCGATCCATCGGGGGCTGAGATGAAACTACGTGTCCGGATGTATCGCGTCGGATTCGGCGACTGCTTTCTCGTCACGGTGCCGGACGGTACGAAGAAGAAGCACATCCTGATCGACTGCGGCGTGCACGCGCAGAGCACGTTCAAAGGGATCGCCGAGGCGGTGCAAGCCATCAAGAAGGAAACGGATGGGAAGCTTGCGGTGGTCGTCGCCACGCATGCGCACGCCGATCACATCAGCGGCTTCGGCACCGAGGCGGCGACGTTCCAGAACTTCGAGGTCGGCGAGGTCTGGATGCCGTGGCTCGAGGATCTCTCCAATCCCGACGCGAAGAAGCTGCACACGAAGAACGCGGCGCTGGCCGGCCTGCTGCACGCGCATCTGCAGCTCGCCGGCGCGAGCGTCGATCCGTTGGTCGAGAGCATCGCCCTGAACGCGCTCGGCGCGAACGGGCGCTCGCCGGTCGGCAACAACGCGAAGGCGCTGGCGCTGCTGCGCGGCGGCTTCGGCGACAAGAAGCGGACGTCGTATCTCAAAGCGGGCGACGTCTTCCAGAACGCGGGCGGCATCAAGGGGCTGACGGTGCGCGTGCTCGCGCCGTCGAACGATCCGACATTCCTCAGCAAGATGAATCCGCCCGAGGCGCAGCTGTATGGACTCGATGCGAACGGGAACCTGACGACGACAGACCAGCTGCGGCCATTTGCCGATCGCTGGAACGAACCAAACGGTTCGCTCGATGCCGCGTATCGCGCGCTGCTCGAGCAGACGGTCGCGATGCCATTGCAGGCGCTCGCGCTTTCGGTCGACAACTATCTGAACAACACGAGCCTCTGCCTGCTGCTGCAATACAACGGGAAGACGCTGCTCTTCCCCGGCGACGCACAATGGGGCAACTGGCAGTCGTGGCAAAGCGACTGGGACGAGATCCTCGGCGATATCAGCTTCTACAAAGTCGGCCACCACGGCAGCCACAACGCCACACCGCACGAAGCGCTGAAAAAGATGAAGGGCAAATCGGTCGTGGCGATGGCCTCCACCGACACGGTCACGTCATTCAATCGCGGCAAGTTCCCGGTGCCGTATTCGAAACTCGTGAAGGCGGTGAAGGAACAGGTCGGCGACCGCTACGCGCAAAGCGATCAGATCGCGAAAGCGGGTGCGCCGTTCAAGCCGGGTGCGGGCTGGGTTGATTATTTGGTGTGATGGGTTGCATGCCGCGGCAGCGGCATTGGCTGATAGCCGGGGGTTGCGCGCGGAGCAAGCTACCCCCGGACTCGATGCGAATATTCAAATGCGCCGCGGCAGCGGCGCCGGAGTCCAGCGCCGCTGCCGCGGCGCAAACATTTGATCGTTCTGATTCCGGGGGTAACGAGCTGCGCTCGTAACCCCCGGCTACATGCCGATGCCGCTGCGCGGCATTTGAGGTGCGCCCTACGTCGTCACGATCTCGAAGTACTTCGCGAACGCCACCATGCCGCCGCTGGCCTGCTGCCAGTCGTAGTTCTCGTTCGGGGCGTGGTAGCCGTGCTCGGGAAGTGAAAGCCCGAGGAAGAGAACGGGGCAGCGGAGGACCTTCTCGATCGAGATGACGGCGCCGATCGAGCCTCCTTCGCGCACGAACACCGGCTCGCGGCCGAACGCGAACTTCATCGCCGCGCGCACCGCATCTGGCAGCGGACCTTCCGTCGGCGCCTTGTACGGATACATCGCCGCCTCGGCCTCGATCTTCACATCCGGATTGCGCTCCTTCACGAACTGCTTCACGAGGCGGAGGATCTTCTTCGGATCCTGATTGGCGACCAGGCGGCAGGAGATCTTCACCGATGCGCGCGGCGGGATCACGGTCTTGATGCCGGGGCCGGTGTAGCCGCCGGTCACGCCGTGGATCTCGAACGTCGGCATGGCCCAGATCCGCTTCATCACCTCCAGCGGATCTTCGGTGCGGATCGATTTGTAGAGGTGGTCCTTCTTGAACGCCTTGACCGAGAAGCCGGAGTCGCGGAACTCCTGCAGCTCCTTCTTCGTCGGTGGCACGACGTCGTCGTAGAAGCCTTTGATCTTCACCTTGCCGGTCGTGGCGTCGTGCATCTCGGTGACGAGCTTCATCAACTCGCCGAGCGGATTGCGCGCCGCGCCGCCGGTGGTGCCGGAGTGCTGATCGGTCTTGCCGGTTTCGAGCACGAGCTCGAAGCCCTGCAGGCCGCGCAGTCCGGCGGGACAGGCGGGGCGCTGGCGCGAGACCCAGATCGTGTCGCTGACGATCACGTGATCGGTCTTCAGGCGGTCGGCGTATTTCTTCACGCCCTCTTCGAAGCTCGGCGATCCGATCTCTTCCTCGAGCTCCCAGAGCACGTTGAGGTTGGCGCGGACGCCGGCCTCGCGCGCGGCGCGGATTCCCCAAAGCGCGGAGAGGGCAGGTCCTTTGTCGTCGGTCGTGCCGCGGCCAAAGTAACGATCGCCCTGGCGCGTGAAGGAGAACGGCTCGCTGTTCCACGGCTCTGTTTCACGCGACGCCGGCTGAACGTCGAGATGGTTGTAGACGGTGACGGTCGGGGCGTTCGGATCGACGTCGAAGCGGCCGTGCACGAGCGGGTTGCCATCCGTTTCGAGGATGTCGGCCTGCCCGCCGAGGTCGCGGACCAGCTGCGCCGCCGTCTCGGCCATCCGCCGGATGTCGGGAAGGCGCTCCGGCTCGGCGGAGACGGACGGGATTTCGACGAACTGCTGGAGGGTCGCTTCGTAGCGCTCACGCTCGTTGCGGGCGAACTCGTTGAGGGACTTCTTGTCGAGATTCATGCGGCGCGGATTCTATCGCGCGTCGTTCAACAGCAGCACGATCTCCTGCGCGCGCATGTCGGCGCTCGCACCGGTCGCGATGCGGAACCCTTCCTCGCCGCGCTCGATGATGCGCAGACGATCGAGGTCGCCGAGGCTCACGCCGTTCTCTTTCGCGAACGTCATCCACTCCGCCGGCACGGCCGATTCGAGCTCGCTCTCGCCGAGCAGCGGCTCGCCGGCGCAGTTGATGTGCTCGCAGCCGAACTGCTCCGCGCACTCGGGGCAGGGAGGCGGATCGTTGAAGTCTTCCAGCTCGCTCTCGGTGAGGACGCGCATCAGACCGCCGCGCTTCTCGCGCACGTAGCTCAGACCGCTCTCGCTGCTCGAGAGGATGTCGAATCGCCCGGTTTTTTGGGTCATGGTGGTTCCTCAGTTTATGCCGAGCGAATGCGAGGCATCAATGGAGCCATCGCGATGCGTTGGCAACTCACAATCTGCGTGGCTGCTCCACTGATCCCTCGCTGCGCTCGGGATAAACTCCAAACCCGAACCAATGCGCGACCTCGATCTCGGCAAAGGCATTCTCGTCCCGGCCGCGCTGCTGCGCGCCGCGACGTCGCGCAGCGGCGGGCCGGGCGGGCAGAACGTGAACAAGGTGGAGTCGCGCGTGACGATCGAAGTCGAGGTCGACGCGCTGCCGCTGACGGACGAGCAGAAGATGCTGGTCCGCACCCGCCTCGCCGGCCGGATCAATCGCGACGGCGTGCTGCGCGTGACGTCGCAGGTGGAGCGGAGCCAGCTCCTCAATCGCGATCGCGCGCTTTCGCGGATGGAAGAGTTGCTGCGCGCGGCGATCGAAGAGCAACGGCCGCGAAAGAAGACGCGGACGTCGAAGGCGCAGAAGCAGCGGCGGCTGGAGGAGAAGAAAAGGCGCGGCCTCACCAAGAAGCTGCGCACGGTTCTCGAGTAGCCGCTCCTCTCATTGTCATCCTGAGCCGCGTAGACGGCGAAGGACCCTTAGGTCGGGCTCGATGCGTTTCAGGTGACGGGTCCTTCGGCGTCTACGCCTTCTAAGAAGCTCCCTGCGTTCATCCGGGATTTTCGCTCGTGGCGCGGCCCCTCATCCGCCTGCGGCACCTTCTCCCCGCTCGTCGCGGGGAGAAGGGCAACAAGGCAAGTGTCTCGCGAGAATCTGGTTTGTTGCCCCTCGCCCCGCTTGCGGGGAGAGGGTGCCGCAGGCGGGTGAGGGGCCGTGCCACGAGCGACACTCTTCCGTCTGGCGGGGTTTCTTGCCCTCAGCCGCGTCGCGTACGACGTCCCGAGCTCAGGATGACACCTTGGAGATCCCGCATCTACAATCCACGCCTCATGCGCAAGCTGCTCCTTCTCCTCCTTCTCGCCCTTCCGCTCGCCGCCCAGGACTACGACAAGACCGTCGCCGACCTCCTCGCGAAGTCGGGTGCGCCGAGCGCCTCGGTGGCGATCGTGCGCGACGGCAAGATCGTCTACGAGCACGCATACGGGCAGGCGCGGCTCGATCCGCCGCTCGCGGCGACGCCGCAGATGCGCTACAGCATCGGCTCGATCAGCAAGCAGTTCACCGCCGCCGCGGTCCTGCTGCTCGCGGAAGAAGGAAAGCTGTCGCTCGATGACAAGGTCGTCCGCTGGCTCCCCGACCTCACGCGCGCGAAGGATGTGACGATCCGCCAGCTGCTCTCGATGACCTCCGGCTACCAGGACTTCTGGCCGCAGGACTACGTCATGCCGATGATGATGAAGCCGGTGACGCCGCCGGAGATCCTCGCCGGCTGGGCGAAGATCCCGCTCGACTTCGAGCCGGGGACGAAGTGGCAGTACAGCAACACGAACTACGTGGTGGCCGGCATGATTGTGGAGAAAGTGGCGGGCATGCCGCTGCTCGATTTCCTCCGCCAGCACGTCTTCACGCCACTGAAAATGACCACGGTGTCGAACACCGACGAGGCGCCGCTCGGCGACAACGATCCGATGCGCTATCTCCGCTACGCCGCCGGTCCTCCGCGCCCCGCGCCGAAGGAAGGACGCGGATGGATGTTCGCCGCGGGCGAGCTGGCGATGACCGCGCACGATCTCGCGCTGTGGGACATCTCGATGATCGATCAGACGATCCTCCAACCGTCGTCGTATCGATCGATGCAGACGGAGGTGGAGCTCGCGAGCGGCGTCGGCACACACTACGGCCTCGGCGTCAGCGTGAACACAGTCGACGGACGCCGCCAGATCTCGCACGGCGGCGAGGTGTCCGGCTTCACCGCACGCAATGAGGCCTATCCCGAGGAACGGGTGGCCATCGTCGTGCTCACGAACCTCGACGCGACGAGCGCCTCGGAGCAGATCGCGAGCGCGATCGGCAAGCAGATCTTCGCCACGACCGATACCGCGGGGCTGGAGCTGATGCGCAAAATCTTCGACTCGCTGCAGCAGGGAAAGATCGATCGCGCGCTCTTCACGTCGAACGCGAATTCGTACTTCACCGACCTCGCGCTGAAGGACTTCGCCGCCAGCCTCGGGCCGCTCGGTAAGCCGAAGGAATTCGCGCAGATCGCGCAGTCGCTGCGCGGCGGGATGCTGCTGCGCCGCTACCGGATCGTGTTCCCGAATCGCTCGTTGCGCCTCACGACATTCGCGATGCCGGATGGGAAGATCGAGCAGTATCAGATCGCGGTGGTGGATTAGTAGTTCACGCTGAGCGAAGCGAAGCGTCAACCAAGGCGCCGCGAAAAATTGACCATTCCGCGCGGCGCCTTGATGGATCCTTCGCTTCGCTCAGGATTACGAACGGTAATCCGCGTTGAGCGACACGTAGTCGTGCCCGAGATCCGACGAGAGCACGACCGTGCTCGCCGGGCCGCCGCCGAGGTCGAGGACGATCGGGACTCGCTCGCGGGCGAAGACCTTCGCGGCGTCCTTCTCGCGGTACGCGACCGGCTCGCCGTTCGTGACGAGCGTGACCGGGCCGGCGCTCAGCGAGACGCGCTTCGCGGAGAAGCGCGCGCCGCTGCGGCCGAGGGCGGCGAGGATGCGGCCCCAGTTCGGATCGCCGCCGTGCAGCGCGGTCTTCACCAGCGGCGACGTCGCCACGGCGTGCGCGGCCGCGCGGGCATCGCGATCGCTGCGCGCGCCGCGCACCTCGAGCTCCATCACGCGCGTCGCGCCTTCGCCGTCGCGGACGATCATCCACGCCAGCTGGCGGCAGACCGTGTTGAGCGCGCGCTGGAAATCGGTCAGGTCGCCGCTGGCCTCGAGCTTCCCCGAGGCGAGGAGCAGCACCGTGTCATTCGTCGACGTATCGCCGTCGACCGAGATCGCGTTGAACGATTGATCGACCGCCGTCTTCAGCGATGACTGCAGCGCGGCGGGAGCGACGTTGGCGTCGGTCATCACGAACGCCAGCATCGTCGCCATGTTCGGATGAATCATCCCCGCGCCCTTCGCGATCCCGACCACGCGTCCTCGCTTGCCGCCCATCGTGTACGTCGCCTGCGCGACTTTCGGACCGACATCGGTGGTGAGGATCGCCTGCGAGAACGCGTCGCCGCCGCCGGGGGAGAGGCGCGTGATGGCATCGGGAAGCGTTTCGATCACCTTCTTGTCCGGCAGCACGACGCCGATGACGCCGGTGGAGGCAAGAAAGATCTCCTCCTCGGCGCACTTCAGCAGTTCCGCCGCGCGCGTCCTGACCCGCTTCGCGGCGTTCGTTCCCTCGGTGCCGGTGACGGCGTTCGCACAGCCGGCATTGACGACGACCGCCTTCACGCGTCCGCGCGATTTCTTCATGGCGATTTTCGACAACACGACCGGTGCGGCCTGGAAGAGGTTCTTCGTGAAGACGGCCGCGGCGTTCGCGGTCTCTTCGGCGACGATCAATCCGAGGTCGGGTCTCTTCTTGCGAATGCCGGCGCGGACGCCGGAGGCGACGAATCCTTTTGGCAGTTTCATTTCAGTTTGGCGGCCAGTTCGTCGAGCGTGCCGCTGCGGATCGCGTTGCCGACGATCTCGTGCGCCTGGCGGAATGGGATACCGGTGGCCGCCAGCTTGTCGGCGTAGCTCGTGGCGACGAGTTGATCGCTCGATGCCGCTTCGGCCATCCGCTGGCGATCGACTTTCAATCCGGAGATCAGCTCCGCGATCGCCGGCAGCACGAGCGCGAGCACATTGCGAATGCGGAAGAGCGGTTCCTTGTCGAGTTGCAGGTCTTTGTCGTACGCGAGCGGCAATCCTTTGAGCACGGCGAGCAGGCCGGTCAGCTCGCCGATGGCGCGTCCTGCGTGGCCGCGCGCGAGCTCGAGCACGTCGGGATTTTTCTTCTGCGGCATGCGCGACGAGCCGGTGGCCATCGCGTCGGGAAGCTCGGCGTACGCGGCCTCGTCGGTCGTGTAGAAAATCAGATCCTCGGCGAGATGCGAGAGATGCGACAGTGTCATCGTCGCCGCGAAGAGGTACTCCGCCGCGAAGTCGCGATCGGAGACGGCGTCGAGCGAATTGCGCGTCGGCTGCGCGAATCCGAGCGACTGCGCGAGCTTCTCGCGATCGACGGGAAGCGGTGTGCCGGCTAGCGCGCCCGAGCCGAGCGGACATTCGTCGCCGCGCACCGACGCGTCGTGGAACCGCGAGAGATCGCGCGTCAGCATCTCGACGTACGCACGGCACCAGAGCGCGAACGTGATCGGCTCCGCCTGCTTGCTGTGCGTGTAGCCGGGCATCGTCGTGCCGCTCTCGGCGACCGCCTTGCGCTCGAGCGTCGCGCGCAACGAAGCGACCTGCGCGACCGCCTCGTTGCACGCGTTCTTCAGCCAGAGTTTGAGATCGGTCGCCACCTGATCGTTGCGCGAGCGGCCGGTGTGGAGCTTGCCGGCCAGCGGGCCGATCTTCTCGAAGAGCTGCGCCTCGACGTAGGAGTGGACGTCTTCGTAATCGTGTGTAGGACAGCCGCCCTCGGCTGTCCCGACAGGCGAGGGCGCCTGTCCCACACTTTCCAACGCGTTGACGATCGTCTCGACCTCGGACGCCGTCAGCACACCGCATTCGCCGATGGCTCGCGCCCACGCGATCGAGCCCTGCAAATCCTCGGCGAGGAGCTCGCGATCGAACGCGAAGGAGTCATTCAACGCGCGCAGGAGCTTCGACGGCTCCGACTCGAAACGCCCACCCCACATCTTCACGAGCGGGCCGCCCCTTCGACTACGCTCAGGGCAGGCCCGTGGATCACGAACGGCGTCAGGCGCTTCCGGCCCTTGAGCGGCAGGCCGAAGAGCTTGATGAAGCCGGCGGAGTCCTTCACGTCGTAGCCGGTCATGTCGAACGAGGCGAGGTTCTGCTGATAGAGCGAGTAAGGCGACTGCCGCCCGACGACGCTGCACGAGCCTTTGTAGAGCTTCAGCGTCACGACGCCGGTCACGTCTTCCGACAACACGTTGACGAATGCATCGAACGCCTCGCGCAGCGGCGCGAACCACTGGCCGTTGTAGACGAGCTCCGCGTAACGCGTGGCGATCCGCTCCTTCTCGTGCGACGACTCGCGGTCGAGCGTGATCGACTCCAGCGCCTTGAGCGCGGTGACGAGCAGTGTGCCGCCCGGCGTTTCGTACACGCCGCGCGACTTGATGCCGATCAGCCGGTTCTCGACGAGGTCCGCGCGGCCGACGCCGTGCGTGCCGCCGATCTCGTTCAGCGTCGCCACGAGCTGCGCGGGCGAGAGCTTCTCGCCGTTGACGGCGACCGGGATGCCCGACTCGAACGCGATCGTGATCCGCTCCGGCTCGTCCGGCGCGTCGACCGGATCGACGGTCAGCTTGAACATCGATGCTTCCGGCTCGAACGACGGATCTTCGAGCGGGCCGCCTTCGTGCGAGAGATGCCAGAGGTTCCGGTCGCGCGAGTACGGATCTTTCTTCGTCACCGGCACCGGGATGCCGCGCTCGGCGGCGTAATCGATCGCATCTTCACGCGAGACGATCGACCACTCGCGCCACGGCGCGACGATCTCCAGCTCCGGCGCGAGTGCCTGGTAGGCGAGCTCGAAGCGGACCTGGTCGTTCCCCTTGCCGGTGCAGCCGTGCGCGAGCGCATCGCAACCGGTGGCGAGTGCGATCTCGACCTGCTTGCGGGCGATCAGCGGGCGAGCGGTCGACGTGCCGAGGAGGTAATCCTTCTCGTAGATCGCGCCGGCCTTCAGGACGGGGAAGAGGTAGTCGGCGGCGAATTCCTCTTTCGCATCGACGAGGTGGAAGTCGCACGCGCCAGTGCGATACGCCTTGTCGGCGAGGTGATGCGTCTCTTCGGCCTGGCCTACATCGACGGCCACGGCGACGACGTCGACGCTGTAGTTCTCTTTGAGCCAGGGAATGATGATCGAGGTATCGAGTCCGCCCGAGTAGGCGAGTGCAATCTTTTTCACGCTGCTTTCTCCTGTGAAGCGACGGCGAGCGTCTGCTCGAGCGCGCTGATGAATTCGGTGAGTGCTTTCTTTGGAACGATGTAAGGCGGCAGCAGGCGCAGCACGCGATCGCGCGCGGTGCCGACGACGAAGCCTTTGCCGAGAAGCTCGCGGGCCACCGGGCCGGCGGGGCGATCGAGCTCGATGCCCCACATCATCCCCATGCCGCGGATCTCGACGATGGCGGGCGTCTTCGCCTGCAACGCCGCGAGCTGCCGCTTGAACCAGTCGCCGTACGTTTCGACGCGCTGGATCAACGCGCTTTCTTTCAGCTCGTCGAGCACCGCCATACCGAGGCGGCAGGCGATCGGGTTGCCGCCGAAGGTCGTCCCGTGATGTCCCGGCTTGACGAGACCTTCGATGACGTCGCCGGTCAGCACGGCGCCGAGCGGCAGTCCGCCGCCGAGCGGTTTGGCGAGCGTGACGATGTCGGGAACGACGCCGCTCTGCTGGAAGGCGAAGAGCTTGCCGGTCCGCCCGAGGCCGCACTGGATCTCGTCGAACACGAGCACGGCGCCGGTCCGGTCGGCCAGCTTCCGGGCCGTGAATAAATATTCATCGGTCAGCGGGATGATGCCTCCCTCGCCCATGACCGGCTCGAGGAAGATCGCCGCGACGTCTGTGGTGACTGCCGCTTCGAGCGCGGCGATGTCGTTCGGCGCGATGAACGTGACGCCGGGAACGAGCGGCGCGAACGGCGTGCGATACGCCTCGTGTCCGGTCATCGAGAGCGAGCCGAGGGTCCGGCCGTGGAAGCTTTCTTCGAGCGCGACGATGCCGGTCCGTCCCGGATTCGCCAGCCGCGCGAACTTCAGCGCCGCTTCGTTCGCTTCCGTGCCGCTGTTGCAGAAGAAGGCGCGCAGCAGTCCCGACTCCCGCACCAGCCGCTCGCCGAGAATCCCCTGCGCCGGGTGGTAGAAGAGATTCGAGACGTGCAGCAGCGAGTCCGATTCCTCGCGCAGCACTTTGACGAGCTTCGGATGCTTGTGCCCGAGGACGTTCACCGCGATCCCGCCGAGCAGATCCCAGTACGCGCGCCCGTCGGCATCGAAGAGCTGCGCCCCTTTGCCCGTGCGCGGATGGAACGGCGTGCGGTTGTACGTGCCGAGGATGAACGACTTTTCCCGCGCTTCGACCGCGGCGGGGGATTCGTCATGAAGAAGCATGGGTGCCTCCGGAAACCAGTTGCTTGGTTGCCTGGTTGCTCGGTTGCTGGGTGGGAGTGACCGAGCAACCCAGCAACCCAGTAACCGAGCAACCGCTTACGTTCGTCGCGCCAATCGTCACGCTCGCTACGCCCGCGCTCATCGCACCGAGAGCCGCCGTCAGCTTCGGCAACATCCCGCCCTTGACCACGCCCTCTGCGACGAGCGCGTGCGCGTCGCTGGCATCGAGCGTATCGACGACGTTGCCTTCGCCATCCATGAGTCCCGCAACGTCGGTGATGAACTGCAGCGACGTCGCTTTCAACGCCGCCGCAAGGGCCGAGGCCGCGCTGTCGGCGTTGACGTTGAAGAGCTTTCCATCCGACGAGATCGCGATCGACGAGACGACGGGGAGAATCCCGTAGTTCAGCATCGACTTCACGAGCGTCGGATTCGAGGAGACGACGCGGCCAACGTGGCCGAGGTCGACGCCGTCGATCGGCGGATGCTGTTCGGCGACGAGCGTGCCGGCGTCGCTGCCGGAGATGCCGGCGGCCTTGATGCCGAGCGCGGTCAGCTCGCTGACGATCAACTTGTTGACCATCCCGCCGAGGACCGATACCACCACGTCGAGCGTGGCGTCGTCGGTGATCCGCAGGCCGGCGTGTGTCCGCTTCGGCAGGCCGAGCTTCGCCATCATCGCGTCGATGTGCTTGCCGCCGCCGTGCACGAGCACGAGGTCGTGCCCCGCATTCCACTGCGCCGCGACGTCGTGTAACACAGACACTCTTGTCTGTACGTCATCCAGCAGCGACCCGCCGAGCTTGATCACTTTCACTGCAGACCCTCCGTCTCCGGAAAGCCGTACATCCGATTGAAGTTCTGCACCGCCTGTGATGCGGCGCCCTTGAGCAGGTTGTCGATGACGGAGACGATGACCGCCCGCCGCCCGCCCTGCAGCAGCCGCCAGCCGATGTCGGCGCGCGGCGTGTTGACGACGTCTTTCAGCTCGGGGAGCTGGCCCGCCTTCAGGATCCGCACGAACGGCGCGTTGGCGTACGTCTTCGCGTAGAGCTGCGTCAGCTCTTCGTCGGTGACCGGGTGCGTGAAGCCGATGTGCATCGTGGAGAGGATTCCCCGCACGCACGGCAGCAGGTGCGCGACGAAGACGAGCGTCGCCTTGTCGCCGAGGTGCAGGCCCTGGCGGATCTCCGGCTCGTGCCGGTGGCTGCCGACGCCGTACGCCTTGAAGTTGCCGAACAGCTCCGCGAAGGAATACGAGACGTCGGCCTTTTTTCCGGCGCCGCTGACGCCGCTCTTGGCGTCGATGATCACCGGCTGCTCACGATCGATGAGATAGGTGAGCGGCCGGAGCGCGAGGAGAATCGAGGTCGGATAGCAACCGGGATTGGCGACGAGCCGCGCTTTCGAGAGCTCGCCATTGCACCATTCAGTGAGGCCGTACGCCGCTTCGCCGAGGAGCTCGGGGCGCTCGTGGTCGAAGCCGTACCACTTCGGATACATCGCGGAGTCGCGGAGCCGGAAGGCGCCGGAGAGATCGACGACTCTCATGCCGAGGTCGAGCACTTTCGGCGCGACTTCGGCCGACACTTCGTTCGGAGTGGCGAGAAAAACAACCTCGGCGTTCGACGCTTTCAGCGCATCGAGCGAGAAGCTCTCCGAGGAGTACTCGGCGACCAGCTCCGCGTGCGGATGCCGGTTGAGGATCGCCGTGAGCTCCGATCCCGCGTATCCGGTTGCGCCTGCTACGGCGGCGCGAATGCTTGTCATTTCACTGTTCATGAGTTTTCTCAAAATTGGGTGACGGCGGCGGACGGAAGCGGCTCAGGCGCGCGTCTGTCGTCGCGGTCGTTCCGGCGAGAGGCCGGCGATCTGCTGGACATGCCTCGCGAGGGCGGAGGCGTCCGCAGGTGTGGCGCAGGCGACGAAGATGGTGTCGTCTCCGCCGATGGTGCCGAGCACTCCGTCGAGCTGCGCGCCGTCGAGCGCGCTGGCCACCGGCTGCGCGGCGGCGACCGGCGTCCGGATGACGACGAGGTTGCCGGCGACTTTGGCCGAGACGACGGAGTTGGCTATGAGCTGATCGAGCCGCGCTTCCCGCCGATCGCGTGGAACGAACGCGACCGGTGCAGGGAGCGCCGAGAGCTCCTCGGGGATCACGTACCCGGCGGGCGTCTTGGCCAGCCCCAGCTCGCGCACGTCGCGCGAGAGGGTGGGCTGGGTGACTTTGAAGCCGCGCTTGCGCAGGAGCCCGAGGAGCTCATCCTGCGAGGCGACGGAAGTCTCCCGGACGATCCGGTGGATCTCTTCACGCCGTCTGACGGCCTCACCTGGTGCATGAATATTCATCGTCTCGAATTTTTATGCATAACGATCCGGCGTGTCAAGTATTCCGGCCCGGTTGTTGCCGACGTCATCCCTCGACTCACGTTCCAGGAAACTCACTGTGTTCATGCTGGATCTTGGCTCGTGGCACGCGCCCCTCATCCGCCTGCGGCACCTTCTCCCCGCTCGTCGCGGGGAGAAGGGCAACAGGGCACGTGACTCGCGAGAATCGGGTTTGTTGCCCCTCCCCGCTTTGCGGGGAGAGGGTGCCGCAGGCGGGTGAGGGGCCGTTCCACGAGCGACACTCTTCCCGCTGGCGGGGTTTCCTGCCTTCAGTCGCGTCGCGTGCGACGTTCCGGGCTCGGGATCACGTTAGAACAGGCACCGTCTTTGCGGCACTCATCGTCATGTCCCGCGTAGAACCAAACGACCAGCCTCGGGAGCAACGCCAGGCTCAGCCGGACCGCCGCACCGCCCCACGCCGCACGCCAGGACTGGCGGAAGGGGATGAGCGGACGATCGACGAAGCTCTGCGGAATCAGGAGCGCAGGCACCCCGAGGAGTGATAATCGCGGCTGAATGCACGACGACGGCATTCCGTCCCTCGACGAGCTCGGGCGCGATCTGTTGCGCGTCCCGGTCTGGCGTCGCGCGCTCTGTCTCGTGCTGCCGTTCGCTGTCACGGCGCTCTTCTTCCTCTTCGCGGCGCGCGAGTGGTGGATTCCGGCGCTCGCCTGCACGATGGTGCTGAGCTTCATCACGTACGGCTCGGTGTCGCACGACCTCGTCCACCGCACGCTCGGACTTCCGCGCTGGCTGAACGAGCCGCTGCTATCCGCCATCGAGCTGCTGACGTTTCGCAGCGGACATGCTTATCGCTGGACGCATCTCCATCATCACGCGCGCTTCCCGTCGGCGGATGACATCGAAGGCGCGGCGGCGGCGATGCCGTGGTGGCGCGCGCTGCTCGACGGCATCACGTTGCAGCCGCGGCTCTGGACCGCCGCGATCCGGCACCGCGGTCCGCACCGGCCGTGGGCGATCGCCGAGTCGCTGCTGATCATCGGGATGCTGGCCGCCGCGGCGTTCCAGCCGGCAACCACGGTTTACGCGCTGCTCGTCATCGCCGGCAGCTGGATCTTTCCGTTCGTCACGTCGTATCTCGTGCACGATCCGCACGGTGCGGACGAGCTGACGCAGACGCGCCTCTTTCGCGGCCGCATGCTGTCGCTCGTCGCGTTCGAGCATCTCTACCACCTCGAGCATCACCTCTTCCCGCAGGTACCGCATCAACGCTGGCCCGAGCTGGCGCGGCGCCTCGATCCATTTTTCGAGCGCCACGGACTGAAACCTGTGCGACTCTTTTGGTAGGACACGTTGGATAGCAGACAGCAGGTAGCAGATAGCAGACGTACCCCGCTTCTCCGGCTATCTGCTATCTGCTGTCTGCTATCTGACCCGTTATGAGCGACGATCGCGGATTCATCGAGACGCTGATCGGCGACGGCCGGCCGCTGCTGAACCTCGTCGCGCTGACGCTGATCGGATGCGGCGGCTTCGCGATCTTTCAGGCGGCGAGCGGCGGATTCCTCCCCCAGGACGTCGCGTTCCTCGGCATGACGTCCGATCAACTCTGCGCGATGCAGGGGTGCCGCATCCTCCACTTCATGGTCCACGACCGCGTGTCGTTCGGCGGCGTGCTGATCGCAACCGGGATCATCTATCTCTGGCTCTCGGAGTTCCCGCTGCGCAATCGCGAGACGTGGGCGTGGTGGGCGCTCGTCATCAGCGGCACCGGTGGATTTCTCAGCTTCCTCGCATACCTCGGATACGGCTATCTCGACACGTGGCACGGCACGGCCACGCTCACGCTCCTGCCGCTCTTCGTCGCCGGACTCTGGCGCACGCGCACCCTGCGCGGCGCGCCGGTCACGCGTCCGCGGATCCATAGCCTCGGGCATCTGCTGCTCGTCCTCTCGACATTCGGCATCTCGGCGGCCGGCCTGACCATCATGACCGTCGGCATGACCCGCGTCTTCGTCCCGCAGGATCTCGACTACATCGGGATCAGCGCGGAGAAGATCCGCGCCATCAACGCGCACCTCGTCCCGCTCATCGCCCACGACCGCGCCGGCTTCGGCGGCGCGCTCTTCTCATGCGGACTGGCGATGCTCGCCTGCACCGCGTTCGGCCGCCCATCGAAAAGCCAGCGCCAGGCGCTCCTGCTCGCCGGCCTCGCCGGATTCTCATGCGCGATCCTGATCCACCCCGTGATCGGCTACACGAACGTCTCGCATGTGGGTCCGGCGGTATTCGGATGCGCGGCGTATTTCGTGGGGCTGGGGCTCAGCAGCACCCCGTCCCGGGAACGTGCCGATGATCCGGTCCTGCCGGCAGCGGCACCATAGAGACCGGCTCGCCGCGCAATGCGCGCATCCAGGCACGTGCGGACGCCGCCAGGATCACGAGCACGCAGAACATCAGGATCGCGGTCAGTGACGCGTCGAGGTAGCCGGTGAACGCCTTCTCAGGGATCTTCGTCAGCGGGAGGAAGTTGTTCGTGATGGAGAGGTAGCCGGCGTAGAGCGTCGTGAACGCCACGAACGCCAGCGGGAGGAGCGTCGTCCAGGCGTAGCGCGCGCGGCCGGAGTTGATGATCACGCTCGTGCCGACGCAGAGCGCGACGGCGGCGAGCAGTTGATTCGCGATGCCGAACATCGGCCAGATCTGCGAGATCGAGCCGGTCCGGATGAAGTACGACCAGCCGAAGACGACGAGCGCGGTCGAGATCAGCGTCCCCGGCATCCAGCCCGTGTTCGAGAACGGCGTCCAGGCGCGGCCGACGAACTCCTGCACCATGAAGCGCGCCACGCGCGTGCCTGTGTCGATCGTGGTGAGGATGAACAGCGCCTCGAACATGATCGCGAAGTGGTACCAGTACGACATCAACCCCTGCAGGAACGGGATGCCGGCGAAGATCTGCGCGAAGCCGACCGCCAGCGACACCGCGCCGCCCGTCCTGCCGACCAGCGTCTCGCCGACCTGCGCCGAGATGTGCGCGAGGTTCACCGTCGTCAATCCGAGCTTGGCGAAGACCGCGGGCGGGACGTTGATCGCGTAGTAGTCGCCGGGATGGAGTGCGCAGACGGCGATCAGCGCCACGCATCCGACCAGACCTTCGCACAGCATCGCGCCGTAGCCGATCATCCGCGCGTCGGACTCCTTGTCGATCATCTTCGGCGTCGTCCCCGAGCCGATCAGCGCGTGGAATCCGGAGATCGCGCCGCAGGCGATGGTGATGAAGACGAACGGATAGAGCTTGCCGGGGATGATCGGACCGCCGCCCGACGCGTATTGCGAGATGGCCGGCGCCTGGATGTGCGGCGCGACGATGATCGTGCCGATGACCAGCGCGGCGATGGTGCCGAGCTTCATGTACGACGAGAGGTAGTCGCGCGGACAGAGGAGCATCCAGACCGGGAGCACCGAGGCGATGAAGCCGTAGCCGGCGATCGAGAAGGTGATCTGTTTTTCGCTCAGCAGGAAGAACATGTCGAGCGGCGAGCCGGGGATCCAGCGTCCGATCACCACCGCCGCGAGCACCGCCAGCGCTCCCCAGAGCGAGCCGTAGCGGATGGCATTCGGCGATTTCGATTTGTGGAGATAGAGCCCGACGACCAGCGCGATCGGGATGGTGAGGAAGATCGTGAACGTCCCCCACGACGAGTTGGCGAGAGCCTTGACGACCGCGAGCCCGAGGCCCGCGAGAGCGATGACGACGATGAAGAGGATGGCGATCATCGCCGTGAGGCCGGCCACCGGCGAGATCTCCGAGCGCGCGATCTCCGCGAGCGAGCGGCCGTTGCGGCGGACGCTGGAGGCGAGGATGACAAAGTCGTGCGCCGCTCCGGCAAAGACGACGCCGAACGCCAGCCAGAGGAGGCCGGGCAGATATCCGAACTGAGCCGCCAGCACGGGACCGATCAGCGGCCCCGCTCCCGAGATCGCGGCGAAGTGGTGTCCGAAGAGGACCCAGCGATTCGTCGGGACGTAGTTCTGCCCATCCTCGAACCGGTGCGCCGGCGTCACTCGCGCGTCATCGAGCACCATCACTTTCGCCGCAAGAAACGCTGAGTAGTAGCGGTAGGCGATGGTGATGACGGCCAGGAAGAACAGGATGAGCGTGAGGGCGTTCATGAGGGGCGATTATGAATCTTCATCCATACTTTCATCCATGCACCGCACGCTTCTCCTCGCCGTGCTCGCACTTTTCGCCTGCAAGGCCGCCGCTCCGCAGGCGCCGTCCGGTCCGTTGATCGTCGATCACAGCCGGCCCATGAAAAAGCTCGGCGATCTGCCGCCGGTGGAAGCGGCGGCGGCGGTGGAGAGCGTTTACCGGCTCGCGCCCGATCGCCGGTTCCTCCTTGCGGTGCGCGACATCTATCAATTACAGACCGGCCGCGCGGCAACGGTCGACATCGACTTCAAAGACGGCTCGTGGCTGGTTCGTTGCGATGGCCGCGACGCCGGCCGTCTGCCGCTCACCCCGACGTTTGCCGACGGCTACGCGATGTTGACGAGCTGGTCGAAGTCGCTCGGGGCGATGCCGCGGAAGTCGGGCAAGGGGACCGCGGACGATTTCTTCGCGCAGTCGCTCTTCAAGGATGCCAACGATTACTCGATCGCCACCGCCGCGCGTGCCGCCGTCTACCTCGATGTGCAGCTGGTCGACGTCTTCGAGCTCGGCGATCCGGTCACGGCCCGCGCGCTGGCGCTGCTGGCGATGGCGCGCAATGCCGATCCGCACTTTGGCAACGACGAGAAGGCGCTGCTCGCGAATGCGATGCGATACGAGAGCGAGGCCGCGCAGTTGGCGCAGGCGGCGCCACGGGGAAGCGCGGCGCGAATCGCTACCGGTGTCGAGCCGCCGAACGTCTACGCGAAGGAGCCGCTGATTGCGTACGTCTCTGCCTGCCGCGTGCTGGCGAGCGCGCCGCGCATGCATCGCGAGCTCGTGGCGCCAGCGCTCGGTGAACAGAACGTGCACGCGCTTCCGCTCCTCATGCGCTCCGACGATCTCATCGAAGCGAGTGAAGTCGCCCACGGCGTGGAGCGCCTTCTGAATCGCGAGGTCACCGGCGACGCGCTGCACGGACACGTGCGCCTCGGCGGCGTGCCCGACTGGATCGACACCATCCGGCAGATGCTGAAAGGCGATCAGCCCGGAGCGCGCACCGCCGCGTACGAGGCGGCAATCGGTGAATACTCCTCGCGCCTGGCGTCGCCGCTGCTCGACGCGACCGTCGTCCGCGCCTGGTACGACGCGCTCTACTACACCTCGCTCGAACGTCAGCTTCGATTCGGGTCCGATCACCTCGGCTCGGAAAGCGCAACCAGCGACTTTCTCCGCCAGCTCGGCACAACGGAGTCGCAGCCGGGCCACGACGTGCGCGAGGTCATGGCGGTCATCGACGGGACGAAGTTCGGGTCCGCAAAGGGAGTGCCGGCCAGTCAGCTGATCGCCGCACGGCACATCGGAGGAACGCTGCGCGCCGATCTCTACGTCGATCTCTGTCGGATGCATGGCGAGACGAAGGCCGATCTCGATGCCGAGCCGGCGGTCCTGGCGATGCTCGACAGCAGGCCGGCGCAGCGCTTCGAAGCGGGCGTAGTGGCGGTGATGGTCACCGGCGATCCGCTCCGCCGCGAGGTCAACCTCCGCAGCGCGCTCGATGCCGCGCCGCGTGCCGGAAAGCCCGGCTACCTCGGCTACTTCGCCAGCATCCTCGGCGATACCGATCGCATGAAGCAGATCATGGATCGCGACGACCTCTCGCCGTACGAGCGCGCGCTCGCGGCGAAGTATCTCGCCGGCGCGGGCGATCGCGCGGACTCCGATCGCGGATTCGAAAAGCTCTTCCGCGAGAGCGACTACAGCGACTTCTACTCGGTCTGGGCGGGCGTGGTGAACGAGCGCCACGACTGGGCGGCGAAGGAGCGCGCAGCGCGCGGGTGGCTCGACAAACATCGCGATCGAGACATCGAGCACGCGTACTACGCGGCCAGTCTCGCCGACGCGCTGGAGGAGCAGGGGCGCTACGACGAGGCATGGGCCATCATCGAGCCGGACATGCAGGCCTGGAGCGCGAACGTCATTGGCCAGGCCGTGTCGCTGCTGCAGCGCCGCGGACATGTGAAGGAGTCGGACGAGCTCGCGGCGCGGATGATCGAGCGCTATCCCGGTGCGTGGACGCGCGGCGGTTACGCGGTGGTCCTCTGGCGTCAGAAGCGCTGGAACGAAGGGGCGGCGCTGTTCGGTCCGAAGAGCGCCGCCTATTCGGCGAGCGAGTTCGATGAGCACGTGCCGCAGGCGATGACGGAGCTGCTCGCGCACGCGACGCCCGCCGACGTCGCGGCCGCGGCCGGCGCGCTCGCTGACGCGGGCGTACCGCCGGACCGCCTGAATCACATCACGCAGGAATTCCTGAAGCAGGGACATGCCGATCTCGCATTCGCCGCGGCGAACGAATTCTGCAAGCGATATCCGCTGAAGAACGAAGTGACGGCCGCGGACGAGTACTGCGAGACCTACCGTGCGCTCGCGGCCTGGAAGGGGCGGCCGGCGGCGACGGCCTGGCTGCGCGAGCGGCTATCGAACGACGACGCGCTGCAGGTCATCAGCCTGCTCTACCAGGGACATGACGACGAGGCGGTGCTCGACTTCGCCGACTACGCGACGCGCGTCCGGACCGACGAGCTGCAACTCCTCGTGGCCGCGGCGATGACGCGGCTGCGGCTTCCCGATTCCGATCCGCGCGTCGTGGCGTTGAAGAAGGAGATCGCGGCGCAGACGTACGATCCGAAGTCGCTGCAGGCGATCACGCGTTACCTCCTCGGCATCACGGACGAGAAGCAATTCGCGGCGTGGGGGAACGACGCCTCCGACCGCGTTTCGGTTCTGTATGCGATCGGATTGAAGTCCGCTGCGGCGGGCGATTACGACCGCGCGCTGCCGTACTTTCTCGCCGCGCGGCACGGCGCTTTCGACACGCCGCCGCAGGCCTGGGCCGTCGAAGCGCTCAACAGGTGGAACCACGAGCGCGGCACGTGGCGCGAGATCATCCGCAAGCGTATTCTCTGAATCATGCAGTCCCTCAACGCGCTGTTCGACGACTACGCCGCCTTTCACCAGACGCCCGGCAACAAGGCCTTTCACCGCCTCGGCATCCCGATGATCATGCTCGGCCTGATCGGCATGCTGGCGCGCGTGAAGCTCGGGCCGGTCGATGCCGCGATGCTGCTGATCGTGCTTTCCGAGGTTTATTACTTCGTGATCGAGTGGCGCCTCGGGGCGTTGATGCTCCTCGTCTCCGTCGGTTTCTACTTCTTCGGCCTCGTCATTCCGATGTGGGCCAACGTCGCGCTCTTCGTCCTCGGATGGATCTTCCAGTTCATCGGCCACAAGGTGTACGAGCACAAGAATCCTGCGTTTTTCCGGAACTTCGTCCACCTGCTCGTCGGTCCGCTCTGGATCCTGAACGGATTCATCCCCGTCGTGCGGCGATAAGGACCAAATTTTGCTGCACCCCGTGAGCGGGGGAAGCCATGGACCACTCCATTCTCGTCGTCGAGGATGACGCAGCAATCCGCCGCCTGGTCAAGATGGTGCTCGAACGTCAGGGCTATCGGATCGAGGTCGCGGCCGACGGCCTCGAGGCGGTGCTGAAGCTCGGCGTGCTGGAGTACGACGCGGTCATCCTCGATCTGATGATGCCGAATCTCGACGGCTTCGTGCTCATCGAGACCCTGGCGGCGAACGATCCGAGCCGACTCAACCGCATCATCGTCACCAGCGCGGCATCACCCGTGGTCATCCGCGAGCGAATGAAGGGAACGCCGTTCGATCTGCTGCTCAAGCCGTTCGACATCGCCGATCTCTCGCGCGTCGTGCGGGCATGCGTGGAGAGCCATTGACCATCTAAGATACGGCGATGCAGCCATTCGGCTCCGATCGCGTGCGCGAAGTCGCGGACGGACGGGTGATCCTCTTCTCCCGATATCCGAAGAACTGGCAGGCGCGCGTCGGGAAGACGCTCACGTCATCCGAGCATCCAGGCGCCGCGATCTTCTGGGATGAAGCGATTTTCGAAGTCGTCTCCGCCGATCTGCAGCCGCAAGGCGGCGTGCGATATGTCCTCGAGCCGTGGCGCGACGAGCACGCGATGCGGATCACCGATCGCTACGACGAAGAGAGCGAGGCGCATCGCGAAGCCGAGCATCGGGCGCGCGTCGCGCGCGAGCACAAACGCAAGGCGGCGACGGCCGTGGCGTTTCTCGCCGGACATCTTCCCGCGCCGGTGCAGGAGGAGATGGCGAGCGAGCTCGGGATGTTCGCCCCTCGGATGACGCTGCTCTCCGTGCTCATGACGTTCGTGATCATCGTCGCGCTGATCTACACGATGGTGCATCAGCTGATGAATGGACTGCCGCTTCGCCCCTGGCAGGTCATCCTCACCGGATTTCTGATCGTCGAGAACCTGACCCGCTTTCACCTCGCCTGGTCGGCCAACCGGCCGATGGGATCGGTCGCCGGAGTCCTCGTCTACAGCATCGCGTACGCGGCGGGATGGAAACGCGGGATGCCGGCGCCGATGCAGGAGACGAAGGGGTACGGCGTCTACATCCGCGACGAAGCTGCCGACACGAAGCTGCGCGATGCGTTTCATCTTCGCGAGCCGCTGGTCACGCTTCTGTCGCCGGCCGAGCAGACGTACTTCGCCGAGCGCTACGACTACGACTACCGCCGCCATTCGTCGTCGGTGGCATGGGGCTTCCTCGTCTTCGCCATCGCCGGCGTGATCAGCTCCGTGCACACGCTGCAGACGAAGCCAGGAGTGGGGGCGTTCCTCTCGCTCGTCTGCGCCGGGCTGATCGCGATCGAGCAGATCCTCCGCCTCTCCGCCTTCAAGCGCGGCCCCGCCGGAAGCGTCCTCGGCGTGCTGGTCCGACCCTTCACGAAGAAGCTGTAAGTTCTGAGTGCTGAGTGCTGAGTTCTGAGTGCTGAGTGCTGAGTGCTGAGTGCTGAGGACTGAGGCTCGGCACAGAACTCAGCACTCAGAACTCAGAACTCAGAACTGAGTCCCCGGCACGGGACTCGCACCGTAATACCGGGGTCATGGAGTCGTTTGACGGTCGTCGTCGTGTCATCGTCGAGGGCGTGTCACCGGAGGTCGATGACGGCCGTTTTCCGGCGAAGCGCGTCGAGGGCGAAACCGTGCTCATCGAGGCCGACGTCTTTGCCGACGGCCACGACGTGATCAGCGCCGTCGCCCTCCACCGCCATCAGTCCGAGAAGAAGTGGCGCGAGGTCCGGATGCGCCCCCTGATCAACGACCGCTGGCAGTGCGAGATCACGGTCGAGCGCCTCGGGTTCCACCTCTTCTCGATCGAAGGTTGGATCGATCACTTCCTCACCTGGCATCGCGACATGCGCAAGCGTGTCGACGCGCAACAGAGCGATCTCGATGTGCAGCTGACGATCGGTCTGCAGCTGATCCGCGCCGCGATCGCGCGCGCGAACAAGCGCGACCGGCGCCGCCTCGAATCGTTCGCATCGCTTCTCGAGAGCGACGCGGAGCTCGAGGAAAAAATCGAAGAGGTCTGGAGCGAAGACCTGCTTGCGTTGATGTGGCGCAATGCCGATCGCTCGCTCGCCACGCGCTACCGGCGCGAAGTGGCGATCCAGGTCGATCGCCGCAAGGCCGCGTACAGCAGCTGGTACGAGCTCTTTCCGCGCTCGTTCGGAACGTTCCGCGACGTCGAGCGGCAACTGCCGCGCATCGCGAAGATGGGCTTCGACGTGTTGTACCTGCCGCCGGTTCATCCCATCGGCAGCACGTTCCGCAAAGGGCGGAACAACAAGGTCGATGCGGAGCCGGGCGACGTCGGGAGTCCGTGGGCCATTGGCGGCTCGGAAGGAGGTCACAAGGCGATTCATCCCGAGCTCGGGACGATGTCCGACCTCCAGTCGCTGGCCGCCGCCGCCCAACGGCACGGCATCGAGCTCGCGCTCGATATCGCGTTCCAGGCTTCCCCCGATCATCCGTATGTCGGCGAGCATTCCGACTGGTTCGCGAAGCGACCCGACGGCTCGATTCAATATGCCGAAAATCCGCCGAAGAAGTATCAGGACATCTATCCGTTCTTCTTCGAAAGCGCGGAATGGCGGGCATTGTGGGACGAATTGCGCTCCATCTTCGAATTCTGGATCGATAAGGGCATCAGGATTTTTCGCGTCGACAATCCACATACCAAGCCGTTGCCGTTCTGGCATTGGTGCATCGGCGAATTGAAGCGGCAGCATCCCGACCTGATCTTCCTGGCCGAGGCGTTTACGAGACCGAAGATCATGTACTGGCTGGCGAAGGCGGGATTCACGCAGTCGTACACGTACTTCGCGTGGCGCAATACGACATTCGAGCTACGGGAGTATTTCGAGGAGATCACGAAGCCGCCGGTCAGCGACTTCTTTCGCCCGAATGCCTGGCCGAATACGCCCGACATTCTCACCGAATATCTTCAGTACGGCGGCCGGCCCGGTTTCACGATCCGCGTCATCCTGGCCGCGACGCTCTCATCGAGCTACGGCATCTACGGACCGGCATACGAGCAGATGCTGTATCAGGCCAGGGAGCCGGGGAGCGAGGAGTATCTCGATTCCGAGAAATACGAACTGAAACAGTGGGACGCATCGGACGACGATCTGAGCGAGCTGATTGCGCTCCTCAATCGCATCCGCCGCGAGAATCCCGCGCTTCAGCAGAACGCCACGCTGAAATTTCACGAGGTCGATAACGAGCAGATCATCTGCTACAGCAAATCGGCCGGCGACAACGTCGTGCTGACGCTCGTCAATACCGATCCGCACAATACGCAGGCGGGTTGGGTGACGCTCGATCTCGCCGCGCTGCAACTCGATATGGGACGCCCGTTTCAGGTGCACGAGCTCCTGAGTGGAGCACGGTTCACATGGCACGGGGCGAGGAATTACGTGCAATTGAATCCGCATGTCGTGTCGGGCCACATCTTCCGGATCAGGCGGCGGGTGAGAAGCGAGAGGGACTTCGAGTATTACTTATGATGGACAATCCTCTCTGGTACCGGGACGGCATCATCTACCAGACGCACGTCCGCGCCTTTTTCGACAGCAACAACGACGGCATCGGCGATTTCCAGGGCCTGACGCGCAGTCTCGATTATCTGCAGGACCTCGGCGTCAACATCCTCTGGCTGCTGCCGTTCTATCCGTCGCCATTGAAGGATGACGGCTACGACATCGCCGATTACACGGCCGTCCATCCGAGTTACGGCACGCTCGCCGATTTCAAGAGCTTCATGCGCGAGGCCCACAAGCGCGGCATTCGCGTCGTCACGGAGCTGGTCGTCAATCACACCAGCGATCAGCACGCGTGGTTCCAGAAATCGCGGCGCGCGAAGCCGGGAAGTCCCTGGCGCGAGTTCTACGTCTGGAGCGACAGTCCCGACCGGTACAAGGACGCGCGGATCATCTTCAAGGATTTCGAGACGTCGAACTGGGCGTGGGATCCGGTGGCCAAGGCGTACTACTGGCACCGCTTCTTCTCGCATCAGCCCGACCTCAATTTCGACAATCCCGCGGTCCATGAGGCGCTGTTCAAGGTGCTGGAGTTCTGGATGGAGACCGGCGTCGACGCATTCCGTCTCGACGCTATTCCGTACCTTTACGAGCGCGAGGGGACCACTTGCGAAAACCTCCCCGAGACACACGGTTTCCTCAAGGAGCTCCGCGCACGCCTCGATGCGAAATTTCCAGGAAAAATGCTGCTCGCCGAGGCCAATCAATGGCCGGAAGACACGCTCCCGTATTTCGGCGATGGCGATGAATGCCACATGGCATTTCACTTTCCGGTCATGCCGCGCATGTACATGTCGCTGGCGATGGAAGACCGCTTTCCGATCGTCGACATCATGGCCCAGACGCCGCCCATCCCTGACAACTGCCAATGGGCGCTATTCCTCCGCAATCACGACGAGCTGACATTGGAGATGGTCACGGAAGAAGACCGCGACTACATGTGGCGCACATACGCCAAGGATTCCAACGCCCGCATCAACCTCGGGATCCGCCGCCGCCTCGCGCCGCTCATGGGCAATCACCGGGGCCGCATCCATCTGATGAACGGCCTGCTCTTCTCGTTTCCCGGCACGCCGATCATCTATTACGGCGACGAGATCGGCATGGGCGACAACATCTACCTCGGCGACCGCAACGGAGTCCGCACGCCGATGCAGTGGAGCTCCGACCGCAATGCCGGATTCTCGCGCTCCAATCCGCAGCAGCTGTTCCTGCCGGTGATCATCGATCCGCAATATCACTACGAGCAGGTGAACGTGGAGTCGCAGCAGAACAGCCAGTATTCGCTCTTGTGGTGGATGAAGCGCCTGCTCGCCACGCGCAAGCGCCACAAGGCATTCGGCCGCGGCTCGATGGAGTTCCTGCAGCCCGAGAACCGCAAGATCCTGGCGTTCGTGCGCCGCTTTGAAAACGAGACTCTGCTCGTCGTCGCCAACCTCTCGCGCATCGTCCAATGCTTCGAGCTCGAGCTTTCGGAGTTCCGAGGGATGGTGCCGGTCGAGCTCTCGGGCGGCACGAAGTTTCCCGAGATCGGTGAGCGACCCTATTTCCTGAACCTCGGGCCGTTCGCCTTCTACTGGTTCGAATTGCGGCGTGAGGAAGCGCTCGAGACGAGCGAAGAGCTGCCGCTGATCAACGGCAAAAAGTGGGACGAGATCTTCGCCGATCGCAATCGCGACGCTCTGCAGCGCGCGGTTCTACGCTACATCCGCACCCGGCGCTGGTTCGCGGGGAAAGCGCGAACCGTCAACACGTTGACCATCCGGGACACGGTGCCGCTGTCGCGTGATGCCGGCCAGCTGGCCATCGTCGACGTCGAATACACCGACTCCGAGCCGGAGACGTATCTGCTGCCGCTCGCCGTCGCACAGGCGCGGCGCTCCGACGAGGGCGACTCGCGGACTGCGGCGCTGATCGCCCGGCTGCGCGACGGTTGCCTGCTGTACGAGCCGGTCGCCGACCCGGCGTTCTCCAGCGCGCTGCTCGAGATCATCGGACGGCGCCGCCGTTTGAAAGGGGAGCGCGGCACGCTCGCCGGCCTGACGACGCGCGAATTCCGCGAGCTGCGCGGATCCGATCCGCTCGAAGGCCAGCTGCTCAAGACCGAACAGAGCAACACCGCGATCACATACGACCAGCGGCTCTTTCTCAAGCTCTTCCGCAAGCTCGAGCCGGGCATCAATACCGACCTCGAGGTCCTGCGTTTTCTCAACGAAGAGACGTTATTTGCCAACACGCCGCGCGTCGCCGGCGCGCTCGAATACGAATCGATGACCGCCGGCATCCTGCAGGGCTACTCGGCGAATTCCGGCGATGCGTGGAAGTACACGCTTGATTCGATCAGCCGCTTCTTCGATCACATCCTCAGCGACAGCCACGCCGCCGAGCAGATGAAACACGGGAACGCCGATCTGATTGGCGGCTATCTGTCCGACGCCGACCTTCTCGGGCGGCGCACCGCGGAAATGCATCTCGCGCTCGCCTCGCGCGATGACATCCCGGCATTCGCACCCGAGCCGTTCACGCCCCACTATCAGCGATCGATCTATCAATCGATGCGCACGCAGGCCGTGCAGACGCTGCAATTGCTGCGGCGCCGCGCGAAAGACATCCCCGAGGCGCAGATGGTGATCGCGCGGGAGGCGGAGCTGCAGGAGCGTTTCCGCGCCGTGCTCGATGGCCGGATCGGCGGACAGCGCATCCGCACGCACGGCGACTATCACCTCGGCCAGGTCCTCCACACCGGCAACGATTTCGTGATCATCGATTTCGAAGGCGAGCCTCTGCGTCCGCTCAGCGAGCGCCGCATCAAGCGCAGTGCCTTGCGCGACGTCGCCGGCATGCTCCGCTCGTTCCACTACGCGCCGTACGCCGTCGTCTTCGGACAAGCGCCCGGCGTCGTCATTCGCGCCGAGGACGAGCCGCTCCTCAACGCCGCCGCCACCTTCTGGCACCACACCGTCAGCACCGCCTTCGTCACCGCATACCTCACCGCCAGCACCGGCGCCGCACATTTGCCCGAATCACGCGACGAGCTGCGCGTGCTGCTCGATGCCTACACTCTGGAGAAGGCGCTCTACGAGATCGTGTATGAATTGAGCAATCGGCCCGAGTGGCTGCGGATCCCGATCAGGGGGGTGTTGGAGTTGCTGGCCTAATGGGATTAGAGGGTTGTCGGAGCGGCTGGGGTAACTCCGTCATCCCGAGCGTGAGTCGAGGGACCTGGGCGGGCGGGCGGCGCGTAACCCGAGCCCTTCGACTTCGCTCAAGGTCGTACGAGGGAGGATGGCGCGTGAATGTCGTTCTCTGCGCCTTCCTCCCGCCCAGGTCCCTCGACAAGCTCGGGATGACGTACGCAGAATCGACGGTTCCGAGGAGGCAGGGGTGACGCTGGCACTACACGCGGTAGAAGAATTTGACCCCCGAGGTAGCCTCGGGAGCCATGAAGAATTTCGTCATCTACATCCTCGCCAGCATTCAGCGGGTGCTTTACATCGGGATGACCAGCAACCTCGAAAAGCGGTTATGGGAGCACCGAACGAAGAAGTATCCCGAGTCGTTCACGGCCCAATACAACGTCACGCGACTCGTATACGTCGAGTTCTATGAGCGTTTCGACAGCGCAGTTGCTCGCGAAAAGCAGCTCAAGAGCTGGAGACGGAGCAAGAAGATTCGCTTGATCGAGAAGGACAATGTGGAGTGGAACGATCTCGCGCCCTCCTAGAGGGCTCGAGATGCGCGCCGCCGCCCGCCCAGGTCCCTCGACTCACGCTCGGGATGACGGCGAGCTTGCACCTACGTCGTGATCGGCCCCACCACCCGCGCCACGGCATCGACCAGTTCGAATGGGTCGATCGGCTTCGTCAGGTACTCGTCGAAGCCGCTGTCCGTTAGTGCGGCGTTGCCGACGGGGAAGGCGCTGAGGGCAACGAGCTTCGAGGTGGCGAGCTCCTTCCGTTTGCGGATCTCGCGGGCCAGCGCGTAGCCGTCCATCATCGGCATGGCGATGTCGGTGAGGATGAGGTCGGGGCGGCGCTCGATCAGCTCGGTGAGCGCGGCGCCGGCCGATTCGACGGCGATGACGTTCGCGCCCGCCTGGCGCAGCGCGGCGCGCACCAGCTCGCGCGCCTCCCGATCGTCGTCGACCAGCAGCACGTCGACCCCCGCGAGGCGGCCGGTGACGATCGGCGCGCGCGGATCCTGGAGGACCGGCGTGAAGTGTTCGACGTCGGTGATCTTCAGCGCTCCGACCGGAAGCGTGATCGTGAACGTCGAGCCAAAGCCGCGTCCTGCGCTCTCGGCCGAAACCGTTCCGCCGTGCGCCTCGGTCAGATAGCGGACGATCGACAGGCCGAGTCCGAGTCCGCCATGCACGCGCGTGCTCGGATTCTCCCCCTGGCGGAACGGCTCGAAGATGTGCGGCAGGAACCCTGGGTCGATTCCTTCGCCGTTGTCCTTCACCGAGATCTGCATGTGCGACGCGGTGCGCCGCGCGTCGACGATGATCGAGCCTCCCGGCGGCGTGAATTTCACGGCGTTCGAGAGAAGGTTCCAGATCACCTGCTGGATGCGCGTTGGATCGGCGATCGTCGTGCCGAGGCTCGGCGCGTTGGCGGTCAGGATCGAGATCCTTCGCGCGTCCGCACTCGCCCGGACCGACTCGATCGCACCGCTGATCACAACCGCGATATCGACCGTCTCGAGTGAGAGACGAAGCTTTCCGGAGACGATGCGCGACACGTCGAGCACGTCATCGATCAGGCGCGCCTGCAGTTGTGCGCTGCGGGCGATGGAGCCGATCGCCTCGCGGAATCCGGAGTCGGTCGGCTCCATGGTCGGAAGCAGACGCGCCCAGCCGAGGATCGCGGTCATCGGCGTGCGGAGCTCGTGCGAGAGCGTCATCAGGAACTCGTCCTTCGCCCGATTCGCCTCCTGCGCCACGCGGAACGATGCTTCGGCGCGGCGCCGTTCTTCCTCGGCGTGGAACCGCGCTTCGCGTTGATCGAGCAACGCGTTCTGCATCTCCTCGGCCCGCTTCCGGTCCGTCATGTCGCGCGTCACTTTCGCGAACCCGCGAAGCTTCCCGGTCTCGTCGTGGACAGCGGTGATGATCACGTTCGCCCAGAAGCGCGAGCCGTCCTTCCGCACGCGCCATCCTTCGTCCTCGATGCTGCCGTACCGCTCCGCGATCTGGAGCTCGCGCGCCGGCTTCTCATCGAGGAGATCTTCCTCGGTATAGAACGTCGAGAAGTGCCGCCCGATGATCTCCTCCGGCATATATCCCTTGATCCGTTGCGCACCGGCATTCCACGTCGTGATGCGTCCGTCAGTATCGAGAAGGAAGATCGCGTAATCCTTCACCGAGGCGACGAGCAGGCGAAACACTTCCTCGCTCTGCCGCAGAGTCTCTTCCGCCCGGCGTCGATTCGTCAGGTCGCGCGCGACTTTCGCGAAGCCGCGCAACTCTCCGTTCTGGTACAGCGCGGTGATCACCGTGTTCGTCCAGAACTGCGAGCCGTCTTTCCGGCGCCGCCATCCTTCATCTTCGACGCGCCCGAATTCCTCCGCGGCCTCGAGCTCGCGCTGTGGTTTTCCGGCCGCGACGTCTTCGTACAGATAGAGGATAGAGAAGTTCTCGCCGAGGACCTCGTCCTGCTCGTATCCGGTGATGATTCTCGCGCCGCTGTTCCACGACTGAATCTCGCCCGTCGGTCCGAGCAGAATCATCGCGTAGTCCTGCACCGATTCGACGAGCAAAGCGAGCTCTTCCGCCGTAGCGGGGCCATGATGGCGTGGCATCAATGTCCTCCTACGCAAAAAGCGTGCTGGGCAATTGCTGACGCGTTCGGCTCGTGCCTCGCATAGGATGCTCGGCCTCGGAGGTTGCATGCAGGCGAAGCGCGGCGACACGGTTTCGGTTCATTACAAAGGGACGCTCGACGACGGGTCGGTTTTCGATTCATCGGAAGGTGGCGACCCGATCTCGTTCACCCTCGGCGGCGGCGAAGTGATCCCCGGATTCGAAACGGCGATCGAAGGGATGAACATCGGCGACGAGAAGACCGAGCGGATCGATTCGGAGAACGCATACGGTCCGCATCGCGACGAACTGGTGTTCAAGGTCGGCCGCGAGCAGCTGCCCGACGGCTCCGAGGTCGAGGTCGGCGACGTGCTGAAGATCGGCTTTCCCGACGGCAGCACCGCCGCGGTGCAGGTCAGGCAGATGGATGATGTGTCGCTGACGCTCGACGCCAATCATCCGCTGGCGGGGAAAGATCTCACGTTCGAGCTGCGCCTCGTCGCGATCGGATGAGCAACGAGCCGTACTTCACCGTCCTCGCGCACGACAAGTTCCGTCGCGCGAATCTGACTCCGGCCGCGGAGCAGGAGTTCTTTGCGACGGGGGAGGAGTACGTCGCGCACGTACTGCACGAGATCCGGAACAACATTGCTCCCGGCATGCAGCCGCGCTCGATCCTCGAATTCGGCTGCGGTCCGGGACGGCTTGCGATTCCGTTCTCGCGCCGCGCGCAGACGACGGCGGTCGACATCTCGACGGAGATGCTCGAGCACGCACGCCGCAACGCGGAACGATTCGGCGCGCCGCCGATCCACTTTCAGACGCTCGATGAATTCCGACGCGGCGACGGGAAGTTCGAGCTCGTCAACGCGCTGCTCGTGCTGCAGCGGATGCCGACGGACGAGGGACTCGAGACGCTGCGCCTGCTGATGTCGCGCCTCGCGGGCGTCGGCGTTTTTCAGATCCCGGTGCGGCAGAACGTGAATCCGATCCGCGCGCTGGCGAAGGCCGTGCGCCGCAAGCCGCCGCATATTTACGAGTTGGCTGATATGCTCGAAATCATCGGCGATTGCACGGTCGTTCCCGCGAAGTGGGGCGATCTCGATGTGGTCACGATCTACGTCTATCGGCCGTCAAGTGTGGGGACAGGCGCCCTCGCCTGTCCGCCCGACCTGCCGCCCGATCTCATCGACGTCCGCAGGATGATCGCCGAGTCGTCGATCGATCAGCTCAACGACACGGCTGAGGGATATTTCTCATCGCTCACGAATTGGGATGGACATCTGGCGAAGCCGTTCAACAACGCCGAGGATGCGCCGGCCATCCTGATCAACCTCGGGACCATTCTGCAGGGGCTGCGGCTCTATCCCGGCGCGCGCGTCCTCGAGTTCGGCGGCGGCACTGGCTGGCTCACGCGCTGGTTCGCGCAGCTCGGATGCCGCGTCACGCTGCTCGACGTCTCGCCGACCGCGCTCCGCATCGCGCAGGAGTTGCTGCAGCGAAATCCGCTGATCGGCGACAAGCCGGCACCGCAATTTCTCACGTACGACGGACGGCACATCGATCTCCCCGACGCGAGCGTCGACCGCATCGTCTGCTTCGATGCCTTTCATCACGCGCCGAATCCGGAGCAGGTGCTCGCCGAGTTCGCGCGCGTGCTCGCGCCGGGCGGCATCGCGGCCTTCGCCGAGCCGGGGCCGGAGCATTCGCGGACCGCGCAATCGCAGTACGAGATGCGGACGTACGGCGTGGTCGAGAACGACATCCACATTCACGAGCTCTGGTCCGCCGCGCGCGCGGCCGGCTTCACCGACATGCGGGTCGCGGCGTTCAACGCCCGCCCGATGCACCTGCACCTCGATCAGTACGACGACCTCCTCGGCGGCGGCGCCGCGCTGCGCGACTGGGCGCAATGGACGCGCGAGTTCATGCAGAACGTCCGCGACTTTTTTCTGTACAAGGGAAGCGCCGACGCGCTCGACAGCCGTCACGTCGAAGGACTGTCGTGCATCGTCGAAGTGCTTTCGCACGACGGTCTGCACGTGCGGGCGAAGATCACGAACAACGGCCGCGCGGCGTGGCTCCCATCGACCGGCGAGGTCGGTGCCGTCTTCCTCGGCGGGCATCTTTACGATTCAGCGGGCAAGCTGCTGATGAACGACTACATGTGGCAGGAGCTGCCGCGCGCGATGAAGCCGGGCGAATCGCTCGAGCTCGACTTCGAGCTTCCGCCGCTCGAGCCGGGACGGTACGAAGTGGAGCTCGACTGCGTCGCGCGCGAGGTGGCGTGGTTCTCGCGGCTTACGTCGAAGCCGCCGCGGATCGTGGTGGAGAAAACGTGATCAGCCCAAGTGTCATCCTGAGCCGCGAAGACGGCGAAGGATCCGTAACCTGAAACGAGTCGCGCCTGAAGCTACGGATCCTTCGCCGTCTGCGCGGCTCAGGATGACACCGTGCGCCTGTGAGCGGCAGAGACTGTGCCAGGGCGACACTCCTGAAGGAGGCTTGGCCATGTAACGCTGCCGGCCGTGCCGGCTGCGGCCCGCGGCTTGCTACCCCCAGGTCGATGGCGATCAAACGTCCTATCATTCCCGCGAGGTCGAACGAATTGTCAGTTCCTGCAACACTTTTTTCTGATTGGGATCTCCATCTCTTCAACGAGGGAACGCACCTCAGGCTTTGGGAAAAGCTCGGGGCGCACATCGTTCCCGGCGGCGTGATCTTCGCCGTCTGGGCGCCGAACGCGGCGCGGGTCAGCGTCATCGGCGACTTCAACGAGTGGAACTACGACTCCCATCCGCTGCACGTGGTCGAGCAGTCGGGGATCTGGGAAGGCTTCGTCCCGGACATCGCGAAAGGGACGGTCTACAAGTACCACATCGTCTCGCAGCACAACGGCTACCGCGTCGATAAAGCCGATCCGGTCGGGTTCATGCACCAGACGCCGCCGGAGACGGCGTCGATCGTCTGGGACCTCGACTACGAGTGGAACGACTCCGAGTGGATGGAGCACCGCAAGGAGCGCAACGGGTTCCACGCTCCGATGTCGACGTACGAAGTGCACCTCGGATCGTGGCGGCGCACGGACGACAATCAATCGCTCAGCTATCGCGACATCGCCGGTCCACTCGCCGATTACGTGAAGAAGATGAACTTCACGCACGTCGAGCTGATGCCGGTCATGGAGCATCCGTTCTATGGCTCGTGGGGCTACCAGTGCACCGGCTATTTCGCGCCGACCAGCCGCTACGGCACGCCGCAGGATCTGAAGTACCTGATCGACCGTCTGCACCAGGAGGGCATCGGCGTGATCCTCGATTGGGTCCCGTCGCATTTCCCCTCGGACGAGCACGCGCTTTCATATTTCGACGGCACGCACTTATTCGAGCACGCCGATCCGCGCAAGGGATTTCATCCCGACTGGAATTCGCTGATCTTCAATTACGGCCGGCGAGAGGTCTGCTCGTTCCTTGCTTCGAGTGCGATCTATTGGCTCGACGAATATCACGCCGACGGATTGCGCGTGGACGCGGTCGCTTCAATGCTCTATCTCGATTACTCGCGGCGACAGGGCGAATGGATTCCGAACGAATTCGGCGGGCGCGAGAATCTGGAGGCCATCGCATTTCTGCGCCGGCTCAATGAGGACGTCTACAAGCACCATCCCGACGTGCAGGTCATCGCCGAGGAGTCGACGGCGTGGCCGATGGTCTCGCGTCCGACGTACATCGGCGGATTGGGATTCGGGCTCAAGTGGGACATGGGATGGATGCACGACACGTTGCGATTCTTTTCCAAGGACGCGGTGCACCGCCGTTTTCATCACAATGACCTGACGTTCCGGATGATGTACGCCTTCACGGAAAACTTCGTGCTGCCGCTGTCACACGATGAGGTCGTCCACGGCAAAGGCTCGCTCATCCAGAAAATGGCGGGCGACGAATGGCGCAAATTTGCCAATCTCCGCCTGATGCTCGCGCACATGTACGCGCAGTCGGGCAAGAAGCTGATGTTCATGGGGGGCGAATTCGGGCAATGGCGGGAGTGGAATCACGACTCCTCGCTCGACTGGCAGGAGCTGGAAAAGGAACCGAACGCCGCTTTGCAGCGCTGGGTCGAGGACCTCAATAAGTTCTATCGCGATACCAAGCCGATGCACGAGCTCGATCTCGATCCGGCAGGATTCGAATGGATCGATTGCTGCGATACGGAGAACAGCATCCTCAGTCTGATGCGCCGCGGAAAATCGGATGAGGTGCTGGTCGTGGCCGTGCTCAATTTCACGCCGATCCCGCGCTACAACTATCAGATCGGCGTCCCGCGCGGCGGCCAGTGGAACGAGGCGCTCAACAGCGACGCCACGATGTACGGCGGCAGCGGCCAGGGCAACATGGGCGGCCTCGAGGCCGCGCCGATCCCGTTACACGGCCGCAAGTGGTCGCTCACGCTGACGCTGCCGCCATTGGGGGCGGTGTTTTTCGTGAATGAAGAGATCAATGCGTCTCGAGCGTAGTCGAGGGACCCACGTGTGCGGGAGGCGTTCGCACGTCGACTCGTGCGGGATTTTCGCTTGTGGCACAAGCCCCTCATCCGCCTGCGGCACCTTCTCCCCGCTCGTCGCGGGGAGAAGGGCAACAGGGCACGTACCTCGCGAGAATCTGGTTTGTTGCCCCTCGCCCCGCTTTGCGGGGAGAGGGTGCCGCAGGCGGGTGAGGGGCCGTGCCACGAGCGACACTCTTCCCTCGAGATGACGAAACAATGAACGGCACTCCCCTCGGCGCCCAACTGCTCGATGACAATCGCTGCGAGTTTCGCGTCTGGGCTCCCTTTCACGAATCGGTCGAACTGAAGCTCGACGGCCGCCTCATCGCATTGACCAAACGCGGCGAGTATCACGAAGCGGTCGTCGATGACGTCCGCGAAGGGGCTCGATATTTCTTCGTGGTCAATGGCCGAGAACGTCCCGATCCGGCGTCGCGATCGCAGCCCGATGGCGTCCATGCCGCAAGTGAAGTGATCGGGTCCGATTTCGAATGGCACGATCGCGACTGGCGCGGCATCGCGCTCGAGGATCACGTCATTTACGAGCTGCACGCCGGCACGTTCACGGACGGCGGCACGTTCGAGTCGGCGATCGATCGTCTCGATGAATTGAAATCGCTCGGTATTACAGCCGTCGAACTGTTGCCGATCGCGCAATTTCCGGGAAATCGCAATTGGGGCTACGACGGCGTCTATGTCGGTGCCGCGCAGTCGTCGTATGGCGGTCCGCGCGGATTGAAGCGGCTCGTCGATGCCTGTCACGCGCGCGGCCTCGCCATTCTCATCGACGTCGTCTACAACCACCTCGGGCCGGAGGGCAATTACCTCAGCGAATTCGGTCCCTATTTCACCGATCGCTACAAGACGCCGTGGGGCTCGGCGATCAATTTCGACGGGCCGCACAGCGACGAGGTGCGCCGGTTTTTCATCCACAATGCGCTGCAATGGGTCGATGAATTTCATATCGACGGATTGCGCGTCGATGCCGTGCACGCCATCGTCGACCGCACCGCCGAGCCGTTTCTGCAGGACCTCACAACGGCGGTCCGCGAACGGGCATCCGAGCTCGGGCGCAGGATCTGGACGATGGCGGAGAGCAATCTCAACGATCCGCGCGTCATTACGCCGAAGGAGCGGTTCGGACTCGGATTCGACTCGCAATGGACGGACGACTATCACCACGCGCTGCACGTTCTGATCACCGGCGAGGACGCCGGCTACTACCAGGGATTCGGCCGGGTCAGCGACCTCGCGCGCGTGATGCGCGAAGGTTATTACTGGACCGGCCAGCACAACGCATATCGCGGCCGGCGTTACGGCTCGCGGCCGTCGACGCGCGACGGCGCGCAATTCGTCGTCTGTGCACAGAACCACGATCAGATCGGCAATCGGATGCTCGGCGAGCGCCTGTCGCAGCTCGTGTCGCACGAACAATTGCGCCTCGCCGCGGCGGTCATCGTTCTCTCGCCGTTCCTGCCGATGCTGTTCATGGGTGAGGAGTACGGCGAGACCGCGCCGTTCCAGTACTTCACCTCGCATTCGGATGCCGATCTGATCGAAGCCGTCCGCAAGGGACGTCGCGAAGAATTCAAGGGATTCGAATGGCGCGGCGAGGCGCCGGATCCGCACGACGAGGAGACGTTCCGCCGCTCGCGGTTGAACTGGTCGCTCAAGTTGCGCGATCAGCATGCCGCGCTCTGGCAGCTCTATCGCGAGCTGTTCCGCATCCGCCGCGAAACGCCGGCACTCCGATCGCTCGACATGAACGCCGTGGAGACGATTGCGGACGATGAGCAACGCACGCTGGTCGTTCGTCGCGACGAGGTGGCGATCGCGTTCAATTTCTCCGATCAATCGCGAGTGGTGGATGGGATCGAGCTCGCGCCGTGGGGATTCGACATCCGCTAAACTCCCGCCATGGCAACACGAATCGAAGGTGCGGGCGGCACGCGCGGCGGCATCGGCCAGTTCCTCGTCGGCCTCGGCATGGCCATCGCCGGCGCGTATCTCCTCACGAACCAGGTCACGGTCACTTCAGGCTATTGGCACCTCTGGGGTTACAACGGCTTCGGGCTCTCGCTCATCCCGCTGATCCTCGGCATCGGCCTGCTCTTCTTCAACGGGCGCTCGATCGCCGGCTGGCTGCTGACGTTCGCCGGCGCGATCATCATCTTCGTCGGCATCCTGACGAACCTCGACATCTACTTCCGGCAGACGAGTCTATTCAACACGCTGCTGATGCTCGTGCTACTTGCCGGCGGTATCGGACTCGTCGCGCGGTCGCTCCGGAGTCAGTGACGGGGAATCGGACTTCAGCGGCAGCTTGAATCCGATGTAGGTGCCGGAGCTGATGCCCATCAGCGCGAGCAGCGTGGCGCTGAACTCCGGCATGGTCAGATCCCAGAGGACCGAGCTAAGGAAGATGCCGCCGAGGACGAACGTCCAGACCACGATCTGAAGGCGATCGAGTGCGACTACGCCGCGATCGTCGCTGACGAGATCGTTCCACCAGCCGCGCGATTCACGTGCCGGCGCCCTCGTCACCGCCACACCCGCCACGGCCGTTGCGGCGCTGATGCCCATCAATCCGAGGAGTGAGGGCGAGACCGAATCGCGATCGCCGGTCACCAGCCAGATGAAGACGTAGCCGGCCAGCGTGAGGAAGAACCACCACGCCATCTGTACGCGGGCCACGCTGTACGGCTGGCGCGCGCCGTTGACAGGCGGGCCGTCGCGCAGCATGTCCGTGCGTGCCGCGGTGAACAGCAGCACGATCGCGACGCAAAGCAGTAACCCGAGGAAGACCCACGTCACGCCATTGATGTAGAGCTTCTTGAGGCGAAGCTGCAGGTTCGCGCCGCTCGCGCGGAGCAGCGGCTTGTCGCCGTGGATGCCGACGCTCACGCGGATCGTGGCGTAGGAATCGAACAGCGGGTCGTACAGAAAGTTGCGCCAGAGCTCCTTGTTCGTTTCGTTGCGATCGAGGATGAACGTCAGCATGCCGCTTTCGCGATCGATGCCGACCGCTTCGTTGCCGCTGTCGACCCCTTCGATGAAGAGCGTGATCGGTTGCTGCTGTGCTTCGGCGTCCTTGATGAGCTGATCGAGGTGGCAGACGGAGACAACGACCCAGTCGCCGAGGTAGACCATGTGCGGGTCTTCAGCGTTCACGCCCGCGACGCCGGTCACCGCCGGATCGGAGCCGCAGGGGGCGTTGTGGATGCGCTTTCGAGCGTTTGGGAGTTGATCGATCTCCGACCGATCGGTGCAGGCGGAGAGCAGGAGCGCGAGCACGACGAACCAACGCATCCGCTAATGATACGGCGGCGGCCATACCGCCACCCTGGATCCAGCAGGCAACTGCTCGCCGCACGATTGCGGCGACCACAGTCGCGATCCAAGGCAGCGGTATGGCCGCCGGGGGTCAGACAGCAGGTGGCAGACAGCAGACAGCAGGAGAAGCAGAACGCGTGGGCGGGGTCTGCTGTCCGCTGTCTGCTGTCCGCTGTCTAGAGCGAATTCAGGAACGCCATCAACTTCGCGCGATCGTTCGCATTCAGCTGCAGGAACCGATCGCGTGATGCGCGTCCCTGGCCGTCGTGCGCGCCGATCGCTTCGTCGAGAGTCCGCGCGCGGCCGTCGTGCAGGAAGATCGTGATGACGCGCAGTCCCCAGAGCGGCGCGGTGCGCATCTCGCGCGCGGCGGCCGCGCCCTGCGTGATGCCGTCGCCGAGCGAGCCCATGTCGTGCAGGAGGAAGTCGGAGTAGGGGTGATAGGTCGTCCGATCGAGTGCGGCGATGGAGCTCGATCCGCTGCGCAGCGTGGCCACGTGACACGAGTCGCAGCCGATGCGCTCGAAGACCTGCTCGCCGGCATTCGCGTCGTTCGTGATGTTGCCGCGCGGCGGCGGCGCGAGCATGGCCATGAAGTCGGCGAGCGTCTGCGTGTCGCCGCTGTCGTTGATGCCGGGCGCCGGGTTGAACGCCAGCTCGGCGCAGTTGCCGGAGGGACAGTTCTCGTTCGGGAACTGCGCGTTCGTGATGCCGAGCTCATTGAGATATGCGTCGCCCGAGAACTGGAAGAGCGTCGGGTTCTGCGCCTTCCAGCCGAACTTTCCGGCGGTCTTCGCACCGGCGGATATGTTGTCGACCATCGCCACGCGGCCTGTGGTGCCGTCGTTGCGCGCGGCCTGGCGGGAAGCGAGATCGATGAAGACGGAGTCGGGTGTGGCGTCGACGAGCCCGAGGCCGAAGAGCGGCGTCGAGCGGCGCCGGACGACGATCGTGGCGGCCTGCGGCACTCGCTCGGGACGGTACGCGTGCGGCGATCCATCGGCCGGTCCGATGGCGTGATCCTGCAGCAGCGAGCCGCCGAACTGCGTGAGCGGATCGAATGCGCCGTTCGTGATCGTGCCGACGCGCGTCACGACTCGCGGACTGCCGCCGCCCGGCGCCGGCGCGTTGTGGCAGGTGGTGCATGAACGCTCGTTGAAGACCGGTCCGAGCCCGTCGGTCACCGTCTCGATCTTCAGGAACTCCGACCGGCCGTCGGCAAACTTGTCGGCGTCGGTGGTGGAAAGTCCGCGCAACGGAGCGCCGAAATTCGCCTGCTGCTGCGGTTGCGGATTCGGATTCGGCGGCGTGTTGCTCGGGCGGCGCTGCGCCAGAAGCGGGAAGGTGATGACGACTGCGACCAGGAAAGGGGCTGCGACGCGGGCTTTCATCGTGGGACTCCTTTCATCTGCCCGCAATGTAGTTTTTCGAGGGCGGCGAATGGTTATGCGGGCGCAAGGAGGCTGTAAGAATTGTAAAAAGTGCGGGACGAGTGCTGAGTTTCTGAGTGCTGAGTTCTGAGTCCCGAACCGCCCTCTCAGCACTCAGCTACTCGGCACTCAGCACTCAGAACTCCGGTTAAGGCACTCCTTTCGCACACCCCACCTGCGATGTATCGCGTCCCGATCTCCACGTATCGACTGCAGTTCAATGCGCAGTTCACTTTCGACGATGCCCGGCGCGTTGCCGGGTACCTGACGAAGCTCGGGATCAGCGACGTTTATGCGTCGCCGATCCTGAAGGCGCGGAAGGGGAGCACGCATGGCTACGACGTGGTCGATGCGAACCTGCTGAATCCGGAGCTCGGGTCGGACGACGACTTCAACGCGCTGCATGAAGAGCTGCAGCGCAACAAACTCGGGCTCCTCCTCGACATCGTGCCGAACCACATGGCGGCGAGCGCGGAGAACGCCTGGTGGATGAGCGTCCTGGAGAACGGTCCGCAGTCGCGCTTCATCGACTACTTCGACATCGACTGGCGCGGCAACCACGTCCTTCTTCCGATCCTCGGGCGCCCCTACGGCGAGACGCTGGAGTCGCAGGAGCTCGCGCTGCACATCGACGCCGACGGCTTCTTCTTCAGCTACTACGACAAGCGCCTGCCGCTGGCGCCGAAGTCGTACAACATCGTGCTGCGCGATTGCGAAGAGGCCCTGCCGTACGAGCTGCGCGAGCTGGTGGAGGGCGAAGCCACGATCAAGAACAGCAGGTTCCTGAAGGAGACGATCTGGCGGATCTACACCGAGGATCCGCAGTTTCATGAAGCGCTCGACCGGACCATCGAGCGATTCAACGGACGCAAAGGGGAGCCGGAGAGCTTCGATCAACTCGATGCGTTGCTCGACGCGCAGTGGTACCGCCTCGCGTACTGGCGCATCGCCAGCGAGACGATCAACTACCGGCGCTTCTTCGACGTCACGGACCTCGTCGGCGTGCGGGTCGAGAATCCGGAGGTGTTCGAGGCGCGCAATCGGAAGCACCTCGAGCTGATCGCCGCCGGAGTCGTGACCGGGCTGCGCATCGATCACATCGATGGCCTTTACGATCCGGCCGGCTACCTTCGCAAACTGCAGGCGCGCGTCAACTCGATCTACGTCGTGGTCGAGAAGATCCTCGCGCACGGCGAGACGTTGTCGAGCGAGCTGCAGGTCAGCGGCACGACCGGCTACGACTTCCTCGACACGGTCAACGCGCTCTTCGTCGATCCGGCGGGCCTCGCGCAGCTGACGCGCTTCTATCGCGACTTCACGGAGGTCATCGATTCGTTCGAGGACATCTGTTTCGATCGGAAGAAGCAGGTGATCGCCGAGCTGTTCGCCGGCGAGATGCGCGCGCTGGGCAACGAGCTCGCGGAGCTCGCCGCACTCGATCGCAACGCGCGCGACTTCGCCACGACGGAGCTGCTCGCGGCGCTGACGGAAATCACCGCGTGCCTCGATGTCTATCGCACGTACGTTCCTTCCGATCCGGATCGCACGGTCATCACGCGCGCCATGAATTGCGGGCGTCGCCGCGCGGGAACGGCGATCGATGCGCGGGTCTTCAACTTCCTCGAGCGGGTGCTGGCCGGCGAGCGCGAGACGTGGCTGCCGTTCGTGCAGCGCTGGCAGCAGTTCACCGGCCGGGTGATGGCCAAGGGCGTGGAGGACACGGCGTTCTACAACTACAACCGGCTGATCTCGTTGAACGAGGTCGGCGGCGATCCGGGACGTGGGCGCAACTTCGATCCGGTTGAGGAGTTTCATCAGCGCAACGTGCGGATCGCGCGCGACTGGCCCGACACGCTGAACGCGACATCGACGCACGACACGAAGCGGAGCGAGGACGTGCGCGCGCGGCTGAACGTGCTGTCCGAGATGCCGGAGGTCTGGGAGCGGCAGGTGAAGCGCTGGTCGGCCATGACTGCGTCACTCCGTCCCTCCGGCATTCCCGATCCGAACGAAGAGCTGCACATCTATCAAACGCTGGTCGGCGCCTGGCCGATCGACGGCGACCGGCTCCGGCAATACCTGGAGAAGGCGGCCCGCGAAGCAAAGACGCACACGAGCTGGATCGCGCCGAATCCCGACTACGAGCGGGCGCTGCTCGACTTCGCGTCGGGCCTGCTCGAGCACGAGCAGTTCCGCGCCTCGCTCACGCGCTTCGTCCGCCGCGTCGCGTATCACGGCTGTCTCAACTCGCTCGCGCAGGTCGTGCTGAAAGTGATGTCGCCCGGCGTCCCCGATTTCTATCAGGGGAGCGAGCTGTGGGACTTCAGTCTCGTCGATCCCGACAATCGGCGGCCGGTTGATTACGCGCTGCGGGAGTCGCTGCTCGGCAAGCTCACGAGAGCACAGACACTAGTGTCTGTGCTACATCGCCGGTGGACGGACGGGCGCATCAAGATGTTCGTCACCACGCGCGCTCTCGCGGTCCGCGCGCGTCACGCGTCGGGCGACTACGCTCCGATATCCACCGGCTCGCCGCACGTCGTGGCTTTCACGCGCGGCGACGTGCTCGTCGTCGTGCCGCGACTCACCTCGCGCCTTCCGAAGAGTGGGTGGGGCGATCTCACGCTCCCGATCGGCGGAACGTGGCGCAACGCGTTCACGGGCGAGGTGGTGGAGGGGGAGGCGCTGTCGGTGGCTCGGATTTTCGCCACGTTCCCGGTCGCAATCCTGGAGTGCGGCAGCGCCGCTGCACCTGGATTTTGACTGTTTCACGCCAGCGGCGTGCGGGCCAATAGCCGGTGGTCATGGCCACCGGATTTGGACGATTCGATGATGATGTGCACCCCGGTCGGGGTGCGGGAATTCCGGCGCCTCGGCCGGGGCGCAATTTGTGGCGTCCTTCGTTACCGGTGGTATCGCTCCGCGAAACCACCGGCTATCTGCCTGAACGCCTCCGGCGTTCCATCGATTCACTTGCGGCATGTCTCGAGGTGCTTGTCGACCCATGCCGTCAGCTCGTTCTTGTCGCGCGCCGCGACGAGCGCGTCGAGGTACGGGCGCTTCGCCTTCGCGTCCTTCGCCACGAAGCCTTCGTACGCCTGCAGCAGGCTCCTGATGCCGGCCACGAACGTCTCGGTGTCGTAGTCCTTCGCATCGGGATGCTCGATCAGATACGCGCCCTGGCCGAAGATCGGCTGGGCGATGAGCGCGGACTGGTATTTGTAGCTCTTGTCGGCCAGCAGGTCGGTGAAGAGATCGGCGCAGACGACGACGTTCGGGTCGTCGGTCTGCGTGAGCATCGAGACGAGCCAGGCGCGTGATTCGCGCGCGTCGGCGGCCAGCGGAGCGGATTCGAGCGCGTGCGTGAGCTTCACCACCTTCGACTTGTCGTCGGCGGTCAGCTTGATGTTCGTCTGAGCGAAAAGGGGAAGCGCCAGCAGGATCAGGAATGCGAGTTTGCGCATGACACGAGTGTAACGTCACACCCTGCCCGAGATCTCCGCAAGTCGTCGCAATCGCGCGGCATGTTCGCTCGTGAGCGCGCCCGCGTCGAGGCGCCAGCTCCAGTTGTGCTGCGCATCGCCGGGACGGTTCATCCGCGCGTCGGTGCCGAGGCTGAGGATGTCCTGCGCCGGGACGATCGCCATCTGCGCGACCGAGGTGTAGACCGCGCGGATCAACGCCCACGCGACGTCGTCGCACTCATCCCGAGCGTGGTCGAGGGAGGGCCCGAGGTAGGCGGCGGCGAGCTGCTGCTCGGCGGGCGGTGCGCTGTCGAACCAGCCGCGCGCCGTGTCGTTGTCGTGCGTGCCGGTGTACGCCACCGTCTCCGCGTCGTATCGATGCGGCAGATGCGGACTGTCGGCCTGCGCGAATCCGAACTGCAGGATCTTCATCCCCGGAATCCCCGCCGCGTGCCGCAGCTCATGCACTTCCGGCGTGATGAATCCCAGATCCTCGGCGACGAGCGGCAGTTTCCCGAGCGCGTCGCGCAACGAATCGAACAACGCGATTCCGGGACCGGGCATCCATCGCCCGTGAACGGCGGTCGGCTCTGACTCGGGGATCTCCCAATACGCCGCAAAGCCGCGGAAATGATCGAGCCGGATGATGTCGGCGTATTGCAGATTCGTCCGGATGCGATCGATCCACCAGTCGTAACCGCGCTCGCGCATCAGGTCCCAGCGATAGAGCGGATTGCCCCAGCGCTGACCGGTCTTGCTGAAGTAATCGGGCGGCACGCCGGCGACGAAGGTCGGACGGCCGTCGTCATCGAGCTGAAAGAGATCGCGATGCGACCAGACGTCGGCGCTGTCGCCCGCGACGTAGATCGGCACGTCGCCCATGATGCGGATGCCGCGCGCGTGCGCTGCGTCGCGCGCTAATTTCCACTCGCGGCAGAAGAGCCATTGCACGAATTCGTGGAAGGCGATGGAGTCGGCGAGCTCGCGCCTTGCGTCGGTGAGCGCCTGCTCCTCGCGCCGCGCGATGGCGCGATCCCACTCCCACCACGCCGCGCCGCCGCTCTCTTCTTTCAGCGCCGCGTAAAGCGCCCAGTCTTCGAGCCAGCGCTTTTCCTCGAGCGTGAAGCGCGACAGGTCTTCGCGCAGCTCGCGCGAGCCGTTCTCTTCGAAGTGCTTCCACGCGGCGCGCAGCAGGTCGGTCTTCCAGCGCCGCACGTGATCGAAGTCGACGTGATCGGTCGGAAAGCGCGGCACGCGGCCGACGGAGCCCTTCGGCAGCAGATGCCGCTGCATCAGCCGCTGCGGCGAGATGAGCAGCGGATTGCCGGCGAATGATGAGTGACAGCCGTACGGCGAATTGCCGAAGCCGGGTGGATTGAGCGGCAGCACCTGCCAGATCCGCATCCCCGCGCTCGCCGCCCAATCGAGAAACGCGATCAGCTCATCGCCGAGATCGCCGATGCCGTACGGGCCGGGCAGGGAGGTGGGATGAAGCAGCACGCCGGCGTGGCGGTCTTTCATCGGATAGGTGTCGGAGGTGTGGGCCATTAGGAGGTCATCCCGAGCCCAAGAGTGTCGCTCGTGGCGCGTCCCCTCACCCGCCTTCGGCACCCTCTCCCCGCTCGCCGCGGGGCGAGGGGCAACAAGGCTTGCGCTGCGCGAGTTTTGTCGCCCTTCTCCCCGCGGCGAGCGGGGAGAAGGTGCCGAAGGCGGATGAGGGGCTTGTGCCACGAGAAAGAATCCCGCCACATCACGCCACCCCCAGCTTTTCGCCGAGGTCGTCGAAGAGTTGCAGCCAGCGATCGCTCTCGCGCATGGTGGGGCGCACTTCGAGTTTCATCGCGTAGTAGTCGTTCTGTGGTTTGCGCAATTCAACCGGGATCTGCATCTCTCGAACCAGCGCGACGACGTCGTGGTATTCGGTGAGGTCCTCGAGGCTGGCGGGACGCGCGCGGAATCGGGTCGCGGCGCGCTCGATGGCGAGCGTGAGGCCGCGGCGCGTCGATTCGTCGATTGCCACACGTTCCTCCTGCGCCTCGCGCAGGCGCGACTCGATTGCCGTGACCGGCAGCGGATCGTCGTCGAGCAGACGGCGAAGCTGCAGATTGACGTCGAACTCGGCCGCGGTGTGCAGCACCTTCGGCAGCGGGATGCCGAGGCGTGTGTGGAGGCGCATCAGCGGATCGTAGCGATCGTGCAGCTGGCGGAAGGCCGACTCCGCTTCCTCGAGCGTCGAGTTGCAGATGAGGTTGAGGATGCGGCGCTGCTCGTCGCGGAAGAGCGATCGGATCGAAAGCGCGATCGTGCCGAGGTGTTGATCGAGGAGGCGGATCACGGCGGGGATGCCGCCCGGCTGCATGGTCTGCATCAGCTCGTGCTTGATCGATTCGTAGTCGTCGCCCGCGGGGCGGACGCCGCCGGTCAGCTCCGTTTCGCCGAGGTGCAGGACGCCGAAGTCGAAGCGAGCCTCTTCGCGCGTGATCAGCGATTCGACGGTGATCGAGCCGATCCCCATACGCGCGCGGCCGGCGCGATCGGTCTCGTAGTCGTTCTGCGTGACGCGGTAGCAGTAGACGTTGGCCACCGGCGGGAAGTTGTCGAAGAGCGAGGCGACGGCGTAGTGCGCGGCGACGCGCGAGAGATCGAGGCGGGTCGGGATGACCTCGTTCAGGTAGATCTCGCGGGCATTTCCTTTATCGCGCAAATTACTTTGCGCCGGTGCGAGACGCGTCAGCAGCTCCGGCTCGAGGTCGGTGCCGCCTGTCTGCTGCGCGAGCTGCACGACGCGCGCGGCGTAGTTCAGCACCTGCACGGTCTCGATGCCGGAGATGTCGTTGAAGAACCAGCCGCAGCTCGTGTACATCAACATGGCGTTGCGCTGCATCTCGAGCAGTTGCAGCACGCGCGGGATCTCCGCGCCGTCGAGCGCGTGATGGCGCAGAAAATCGTGCAGCGTCGATTCGGATCGGTCGAGGACGACGTCGATGTAGGCGTCGCGCGCGCGCCACGGATCGCGGAGGACGCGCGGTCCTTCCTTCTCGAAGATCGACGACGCGCAGTCGCGCAGCCAGTCGAGCGCTTCACGCAGCGGACCGCGCCAGCGCTGATTCCATCCCGCGCCGCCGCCGGTGCTGCATCCGCAGTCGCTCCTCCACCGCTCCACCCCGTGCGCGCAGCTCCACGACGTTTCTTCTGCGATCTGCACTTCGTGTTTCGGCGGATGCGCGGCGAGGTAGGCGCCATAGTTCGTGATGCCGGCGAGCTTCTGCTCTTCGATGTAGTGCAGCGCGTACGCGAGCGCCATCTCGCCGAAACGATGGTGATGGCCGTACGTCTCGCCGTCCGTGGCGATGTTCACGAGCTGAGCGTGCTCGCGATGGTTGTTGAACGCACCGGCGAGCCTGTGGGCGAAGTACTCGCCGCGCGCGAGGAGCTTTTCGAATGCCACGGCGCGCGAGATCGGTCCGTCGTAGAAGAAGATGTCGATGCTGCGCCCCGACGGCAGCTTGCAGCGGTAGGCGCGCGTCGGATCGAGGCCGCCGTTGGTCGGCAGCCATTCCTTCTCGCCGATGGCGCGGTAGCGGCTGGCCTGATGCGGCTCGAGGATCGTGAAGCGGATGTTCTCCGCCGCCAGCACTTCGAGCGAGGCGATGTCGACCGCGGTCTCGGGAAGCCACATCCCTTCCGGCTTGCGGCCGAAGCGCGATTCGAAGTCGCGGATGCCCCAGCGCACCTGCGTCCCCTGATCGCGCTCGTTGGCCAGCGGCAGGATGATGTGGTTGTACGCCTGCGCGATCGCGGAGTGGCGCACGCGATCGGCGTCGAGGATCGCGGCGTAGGTCTCCGGCGCCGCGACCTGCATCCACGACAAAAGCGTCGGCCCGAAGTTGAAGCTGATCGAGGCGTAGTTGTTGACGATCTCCAGGATGCGATCGCGCTCGTCGAGGATGCGCGAGGCGGCGTTCGTCGCGTAACACTCCGCCGTGATCCGCTCGTTCCAGTCATGCCACGGCGCCGCCGAGTCCTGCGTTTCGACCGCTTCCAGCCACGGGTTTTCGCGCGGCGGCTGGTAGAAGTGGCCGTGGATGGTGACGAATCGGGGAGCTTTTCGAGGGGCGTCCGGCATCGGACGGATCGTATCTCAGCCCCGGGGGTGGCGCGCTTCGCGCTGACCCCCGGCTATTGGCCGAAGGCGCTCCGCGGCGCTCAGCCCGCCAACTGCTGTTGCAACGCGAGCTGATCGACGATCAGCCGATGCTCGGCGATCTTGCCGTCGCGCAACGTCAGGATGTCGATCACCTCGAACGAGACCGGGCGGGAGGTGGGCGGGGCGCCCATGAACTCGCCGCGATGCGTACCGGCGAAGACTTTCCGCGTCATCACCTTGTCCCCTTCCGCGATCTGTTCCTGGACGTGCACGTGCAGATCGGGGAACGCGGAGCGGAGGTAGCCGAACAGCATCTTCACACCCGCGCGCGTCGGAGGGACGCCGGGCATCGGCGTGTGGTCGACAAAATCCTCGGCGAGGAGCTCATCGACGACCTCAAGTTTGCCCTGCGATTGCGCTTCGTCGATCAGGCGGCGGACGAGTGCTTTGTTTTGTTCCGACATGCAATCGATTACGGCTGCCGCGCCCGATCGGATTGGCCCATGGCTCCCACATTGCATACACCTCAGGGCTTTTATGCCCGGCGGAGACCATGGATATTCGGGAGCGGAGCGAGGAGCGAAGCGAGCGCCGTTTGCGCGTGCTCGTAATTGATGACGACGATTCGGCGCGCGAGACAGTCTCGCGACTTGCCACGCGGCAGGGGACGGTGGTGATCGGAGCGGCGACCGGGTTGCAGGGTGTGACGACGGCCCAGGCGGAGCGGCCGGATGTGATTCTGCTCGATCTGATGATGCCCGGCGTCGGGGGCCACGAGGTGCTGGCCCGCCTGCACGCCGACGAGTCGACGGCGCGGATTCCGGTGATCGTCGTGACGGCGCGCTTCATCAACGACGACGAGCGCCGGCAGATCCTGGACCGCGCCTCGGCCGTCATCTACAAATGCGACCTGTCACGCGAAGCGGTCACCGGCGCCATCGATTCAGCGCTGAAGCGTTAGCCGGGGTGTCATCCTGAGGCGCGTAGACGCCGAAGGACCCGTAACTTCAGGCGAGAGTCGTTTCAGGTTACGGATCCTTCGCCGTCTACGCGGCTCAGGATAACACCCGTTCGCGCGCTAGTCGCGTGGCACGCAGCGGTCGACCTCTTTTCCGAGCTCGGCGAGATCGACCGGCTTGCGATAAACGCCACGCACGAGCTGCGGATAGCGTCCCTCCAACGAGCTCTTCGGCAGCTCGCTCGCCGGCGTCGCGGTGACGACGAGCACGGCCGGGGGCTCATCGAACGGGCGGATCGAGACGTCGCTCATCATCGCCTCGAGCGAGTTGAGGAAATCGACGCCGCTCATCTTCGGCATCACGACGTCGAGCACGATCACGCGATAGCGGTTCAGGGCGATCTGGTGCAGCGCGTCCACGCCGTCGCGCGCGCTGTCGACGGTGACGTGCGAGTGATGGCCGAGGTATTCGACCAGCAGTTTTCGGATCTCGTCGTCGTCCTCAACGACGAGGACGCTGAAGTTGCTCATACAATCGCCGGCCTGATGCCTTTCGGATTCGATGCCGATCTGCTCCATGACTTCGATCGCGCCGTGAAACACGAGTGGATCGAGACCAACGGAGTCGGCGGCTGGGCCTCGTCGACGATCGTCTGCGCGAACACGCGCCGCTATCACGGCCTGCTCGTGGCCGGCTCGCGCTCGCGCTCCGAGCGGCGCGTGCTGGTGTCGAAAATCGACGAGACGCTGGTCATCGGCGAGGAGCGTTACGAGCTCGGCTGCAATCGCTATCCGGGCGCCATCTCGCCACTCGGATTCGAATGGATGACGTCGTTCCGCCGCGACCTCTTTCCCGAATTCGAATACGAGGCGGGAGGCGTGCGGCTGCGGAAGACGATCGTCTGCCCGCGCGGCGAGAACACGACGATCGTCCTGTACGAAGTGCTCGAGGCGTCATCGCCGTTTCAGATGCGCCTGCGGCCGTTCTTCGCCAATCGCGATTTTCATTCGCTGATGAAGCGGAGCGAGACGTGGACCGCGCCGGTCGTCACGATCGACGTGCCGGGCGCGACGTTCGAGCCGTGGCCCGACTGGTACTACAACTTCGAATACGAGGCGGAGCAGGAGCGCGGCCTCGACTTCAGCGAGGACCTGCAGACGCCAGGCGAGTATGTCGTGGAGCTCGAGGCGGGCTCGCGATTGCCGGTCGTGCTTAGTGTGGGGCGGGTTCTCCAACCCGCCGCCCCGGGCGGGTTAGAGACCCCGCCCCACATTGAAGCGCTCATCGAGCGCGAGCGCGCGAGGCGCGAGCAGTTCGCGGGAAACGACCTCTTTCTCGCGGCCGATCAGTTCATCGTCGATCGCGATGCCGGGCAGGGGATCATCGCCGGCTATCACTGGTTCGGCGAGTGGGGGCGCGACGCGATGATCTCGCTGCCGGGACTCTGCATCGCCACCGGCCGCACGGACGATGCGCGTGAAGTGCTGCGGCGGTTTCTCTCCGTCGCCGATCGCGGCATGATCCCGAACCGTTTCCCCGAGGGGAGCGACGTGCCGGAGTACAACTCGGTCGACGCCGGGCTGTGGCTCTTCGTCGCGGTCTGGCACTACATCCAGGCCACCGGCGATCTGCAATTCGTGCCGGCGCTGGTCGAGATGCTCGCGTGCCTCGATCGCGGCACGCGCTTCAACATTCACGTCGATGACGACGGCCTGCTCTACGCGGGTGCCGCCGGCGTGCAGCTGACGTGGATGGATGCGAAGGTCGGCGACTGGGTGGTGACGCCGCGGCGCGGCAAGCCGGTCGAGGTGAACGCGCTCTGGTACAACGCATTGAAGATCACCGCGGAGCTGACGAACGACGACGCGCTGCATGCCCGCGCGGAAGGGGTGCGGCTCCGCTTCAGCGAAGTGTTCTGGAACGAGCAGGCGTCGTGCTGCTACGACGTCGTCGAAGGTCCGATGCGTGACGGCTCGATCCGGCCGAATCAGCTCTTTGCGCTGTCGCTGCCGTTTCCGCTGATCGAAGGAGAGCGCGCGGAGAGCGTGCTGCAGGTCTGCGAAGCGAAGCTGCTGACGCCTTACGGATTGCGCACGCTGTCGCCCGACGACGATCGCTATCGCGGAACTTCTACCGGCCCACAGAGCGAGCGCGATGCGGCGTATCACCAGGGGACGGTCTGGCCGTGGCTGATCGGCGCGTACTCCGATGCGGTGCATCGCGTGCGCGGAGAACGTCCCGAGTTCCCCGCGCTGATCGCGCACCTCTCCGAAGCGGGTCTCGGATCGATCTCGGAAGTGTTCGACGGCGACGCGCCGCACACGCCGCGCGGCTGCATCGCTCAGGCCTGGAGCGTGGCGGAGCTGCTGCGAACAAAGTTCTGAGTTCTGAGTGCTGAGTGCTGAGTGCTGAGTGCTGAGTAGCGTGGGCCACTTCGGCGCTCAGAACTCAGAACTCAGAACTCAGAACTCAGAACTCAGAACTCAGAACTCAGAACTCAGAACTCAGAACTCAGAACTCAGAACTCAGAACTCAGAACTCAGAACTCAGAACTCAGAAC
>Ga0070682_100000037_pt1 | contig 147526 bp, 130 predicted proteins | sample KBSC63LmetaG_FD_64668 | JGI IMG/M metagenome (GOLD analysis project Ga0070682, IMG submission 64668) | Corn rhizosphere microbial communities from Kellogg Biological Station, Michigan, USA - KBS C6-3L metaG | ecosystem: Host-associated > Plants > Roots > Rhizosphere | place: USA: Michigan...
GACAAGAAGCATAAAGAGGCGATCATTGATAAGCTCAATACCAATAAAGGACTTGGGCTGAATGATCAGGAGTTGAAAAAATTGAACAGGCAGGATTATGTAGGCTTACCGTTGAATAAGATCAAAGGTTGGCTGGATGCCGGCGCTGATCTACCGGCATCACAAATGGAGGGCATTCCCACACAGGATAGCACCAATAATGAGCTGGTTGATTGGATAAGAGCTGTAACTGATGCATACGCAGGCGAAAATATGGATAACCTTAACCTGTTGGTGAAAGGAGATAATCTTGCTAAATATCCTGCTTTCAAAAATGTCAAGTTGGCGTTTAAGAAGAATGATATTTACAAGTTCAAGATCATCACTAATCCGGAAGGTATTCCCGCTGATTCTGAATTGGGAATGAATCCTGACAAGCCAGGCGGCGCAAAATAATTATTAACTATCCCCGACTTTAAGTCGGGGGTCAAAAATTTAGGTATATGGCAGAAATGGATACCTCGTCGGGTGGCGGTCATAAGAAAGGCCCCGGCGTCAAGAAAGCGAAAAAATTATCTACCAGGGTGGATCTTACTCCAATGGTTGACCTGGGATTTTTGTTACTTACATTCTTTGTATTCACTACAACCATGAGCCAACCAACGGCCATGGCGATGAATGAACCCAAAGATGATCCCAACAATCAATTGAAGGTAAAGAACTCTGGTGCGATGACCCTCTTGTTGGGTAAGTCAGACCAGGTATACTATTATTACGGCGAATTAACTGACCCCAATAGCCAGTTCAAGAGCAGTAATTTTAGAGAGATAAGGCCCCTGATCGCCGCAATGAGAAACAAGACACCTATCGGCGACCTCATGTATATCATCAAGGCAGATAAGGAAGCAACCTTTAAGAATGCGATTGATATACTTGATGAAATGACGATCAGTAAAGTTCCCCCGGGACACTATGCAGAAGTGGACATGTCGGACACCGAAGCGCAGCTGATCAAATTGACAGAAGAAGCCAATGGGATCAAATAGGCCTTATGGAATTGTTTTAATTTTGAATCTTAATTACAAAGTCTCATTACCATGGATATAAACAAAATTTTAAGCGCTGATATTCTTGATATCCTCTTCGAGGGTAAGAATAAGCAGTATGGCGCTTACGAACTCCGCAAAACTTACAACAAGCGGCTTACCAAGGCGCTGTTAATTACAGCCGCTATAGCCCTGTTGGTATTTTTGGGATCTGTCTTTGCCAGCATAATGGGCAAGGGCAAAAAAGAAACATTTGATGTAGTGGATACACAGATGGCGGAAATAAAGAAAACGGATCCAACTCCGCCACCACCACCACCACCACCACCACCAAAGCCACCACCACCACCGGAGATCAACCAGGTGAAATTTACTCCTCCGAAGATCGTAAAAGATGAAGAGGTGAAGCCTGAAGAAAAGATCGAAGAGATCAAGGAAGATCAAAAGATCAGTACTAAAACCGTTGAGAGCGAAAACAAAACGGAAGTGGTTCAGGCACCGGTTGAAGACAAGGGTACACAGGTTGTGGAAGTGAAGAAAGAAGATGATGAGAACAAGATCTTTACCAAGGTGGAAGTGGATGCAGCATTCCCGGGTGGAGACGCAGCTTGGGCAAACTTCTTACAGAAGAACCTTAATGCTGATGTTCCTGTTGAGAATGGTGCAAGCGAAGGAACATACAAAGTTATCGTGAAGTTTGTGGTGAGCAAGGATGGTAGCTTAAGCGACATCACTTGCGAATCAGATCCAGGTCACGGTATGTGTGCCGAAGCGATAAGGGTTATTAAGAAAACCAGGAGCTGGACACCAGCCGTACAAAACGGACGTAATGTGAACGCCTATCGTCGTCAGCCTATCACCTTCGTTGTTGAAGGACAGTAAATAAATTAAAAAGTAAAAAGTCAAAACCCAAAAGTGTAATTGCTTTTGGGTTTTTGCTTTTCTAATTTAATTCAAAATTCAAAAGTTAAAATTCAAAAATAGCAACTTCTAATTTGAGGTCTCGCTTTTGAATTTTAACTTTTGAATTTTAACTTTTTATGGAATTTGTCTCCACGGTCATCTCAATAAAAACTTACTACCATGGCCGAACTACAAACAAACAATTCCAAAAAAGGAAATAAGCGGATCAACAAAAAAAGTACAAGAGTGGATCTAACACCGATGGTTGATCTCGGTTTTCTGCTACTCACATTTTTTGTGTTTACGACTGCATTGTCTTTGCCTACAACCATGCAGCTGGATGTGCCCAAGGGGGATATTCGAACTAACGATGTGTGTGAGTCCTGTGTGCTTACTTTGGTGCTCGATAAGGATAATGCCATTCAATATTACGAGGGCGACCTGGCGAATCATCCAGCTGTAAAGGAAACAAACTTTTCTCCCGATGGTATCAGGAAAATAATCACGGAGAAGAGAAGATCTGTAAAAGCGATCCGCGGGAATGCTGATGAGATCACCCTGATCATCAAACCATCTGATGTTTCGAGCTTTCAAAATTTTGTGGACATGATGGATGAAGTGGCGATCAACAATATCAAGAAATATTATATGGATGAGTTGAGTGCGGAGGATAAGAAGCTACTGAAAAGTCAAAATTAAAAATTCAAACCCCAAAACCTGAACAGCTTTTATATGTGAAGGCTTCGATTTTTGATTTTTAACTTTTTACTTTCCGCCTATCTTTGCTTGATGTCTTTACATTCCAACTGGGACGATACTATTGTAGCCCTCGCCACTCCGCCTGGTGTTGGCGCCATCGGCATTGTGCGCCTGAGCGGCAGCAAAGCCATTGAGATCATCAATGCGCTATTCCCTTCAAAAGATCTGTCTACACAGGCCTCACACACACTTCATGTGGGTTTTATCAAAGAAGAGAAAACGGATATTGATGAAGTGGTAGTGTCTTTGTATAAAAATCCAAAAAGTTACACTGGCGAAGATGTGGTAGAGATCAGTTGCCATGGCAGTGCATACGTGCAGCAACAGGTGATACAGGCATGCATACGCAAGGGCGCCAGACTAGCCAAAGCCGGCGAGTTTACTCAACGTGCTTTTTTGAATGGCAAGCTGGATCTTACCCAGGCCGAAGCCGTTGCTGACCTGATCGCCTCCAACACATCTGCTTCTCAAAGAACGGCCCTACACAATATTCGGGGAGGATTTAGCGAAGTGCTGAAGAAGCTTAGAGAAAACCTTATTCAATTTTCCGCATTGATCGAACTGGAGCTCGATTTCAGCCAGGAAGATGTTGAGTTTGCCGACCGTAAAAAATTCTATGAACTGATTAGCGAGGCCAATGCCACAACTCAAGGTTTATTGGAATCTTTTCAATTAGGCAACGTCATCAAAAATGGAGTAAGCGTTGCCATCATCGGCAAACCCAATGCCGGCAAGTCTACCTTGCTCAACACATTGCTGAATGAGAATCGTGCGATCGTGAGCGAGATAGCGGGAACCACAAGAGATACCATTGAAGAGATCATCAACATCGACGGCATTTTGTTTCGCCTTATCGACACTGCCGGTATCCGCGAGCACAGTGCGGATAGTATCGAGATCATCGGTATAGAAAAAAGTATCGAGAAAATGAAGAGCGCTGATGTAGTGCTCTACATCTTTGATGTGAATACCACTACAGATGAAGAATTGAAAACTGCCATTACCGGATTTGAAAAGCAGGGATCAAAATATTTGCTTGCCGGTAATAAATCAGATCAAGCCGATGAAACGGAAATAAAGAAAAAATTCAATGCAGATCTCAATATCCTTTTTATCTCTGCCAAAAATAATACCGGTATAGATAAATTAAAAATTGCCTTGTTCAGTACCACCGTAAACAACAATCCCCAAACCGAAAATACGATCGTTACCAATGCCCGCCACTATGAGGCCCTTCAGCAAGTACAGCGCTCACTGCGAACTATACAGTATGGGCTTGATAAAAAGATCCCGGGCGATCTGTTGGCACTGGATATCCGTCATTGCCTGCATTATATATCCGAGATAACCGGTGATATCAGCAATGAAGATGTGTTGGATTATATTTTTTCGAAGTTTTGTATCGGGAAGTAACTCTCACTCAGCAAATGCGGCTTCTACTCAATTAGTGCTGGTTTCCATTGAATTATGTTGCCGATTGTATGGTTTTATTTGCTGTTAGTAGACTTATCATAGCTACTATTCGGTATACTAAACTCAAAAACCCCGAAATAGTATACAAATTAATTCCCTAGCCAAAAAAGCTAAATGAGGTGTTTTAACTGCGCATTGCAAGGCACAACGTATTGCTAATATCGAATTATATTGATATATTCGTTAGTTATGGCAATAAAAAATCAATATTTGGACGAGAGATTTACACTGGTTCCAAATATTCATCCCGCATTGCCTTTTTTTCATACCTGCGAAGCACTTCATTTGCAATCTATACTTGACAGCGGTGAATTGCAGCCCCAATATTGCGATGTATATAAAGAAAATCTTTTATATTTATTTTACGGCAAACCTGCTTATAAAACTTCCGAATTAAAGCATAGTGATCTTAATTTTTTAATGCCCCTTTGTTTTATTATCAATTACGATGCTGTCAGTTCCATAAAGCGCATTTTGGCTTTTGATTCTGGAGCATTTAAGAGATACAGTGAACATATGCATAATGCAATGAAGCCAGAGGAATTTGAACTTACCCCCACAAAAGATACCTTAAATAAAATGGTAGACTTTTTTTACGATGGAAATGATCCATATTTTAATGGTCAAGTGAAAAAAGAGGTAAAATTTGACAGCATACATTTTCAACTTGAAAGCTATTACTCTTTAATTTCATCAGGTAGCAGAGACGAGGTAGATGATAGAAAATCGACTTTCGAGGTCCAAACAGAAGATCCCATTACGTTAAACAATAAGAACATTGAAGCAATTATCTTACCCCAAATGTTAGCTGAGTCTCCAATAGTAGAAGATAAGCTAAAAAAGGCTTTAGGAATTCCATTGATTTCAATTAAAAATTATGGTGTTGCCTCCCAACTGTATTATGTTAATGTACTAGAGAAAGCAAAGGATTTTTTAGTTACCCAAAAATTATTAAATGGAGACTAAATCAAATTATTATTTAAAAGGGTGCATCCAATACTTATCCTATCCAATAGGATTTGTCACGCCCGTTTTTAGTGATATAGATAATGAATATTTTATTCAAGTCAGCGAGAAGTATACGAAGATGCCGATCTGGGAAAAATTACCACAAATTTATTTTGACAAGATTGCTTACGTTAAAGAACAAATTAATGAGGTTGATTCAAAGTCAATTTATTACGGATTCAGATGGCATAGCAATTATTTCTTTGGAAATGGAAATGATATGGAGGCTTATTTGGCAAACCACTTTTGTCAATCAGTTAAAGAAGAAAATAAGATTGCCACAAGTTTTATTAAAACGTGGCGATCGCTAGAGCCTGAGGACCCTACAGTATCAAGTGATGATATTTGGAATAAGTGTTTGGAATATGTAAGCAGTAAGACCTTAACATTTGCAAAGATTTTTTCAAATAATTTCAGGGTTAAAGAATTTAGAAATAACATTTTGTATCTAAATTCAATAAATAGTGAAGTAAAAACCGTTTTTGAAAAGCGGTTTAAAAATGAAATCATTGACACTTTTCAAAAAGTGTTGCCTGGTTTTGGAATCGAGATTGATATGGGGCTTAGTTTTGATAAACTACCCGCTATGTATTTTGGCGCTGGCACGCTAGAAAGGCCACAGGGTAGCTTTTTTATTCAAACAAGTATAAAAGATTTTCAGGATTTTGAAAATTATATAATTAGTGATTTTAATACAATTGCTTATAACGTTGCATTGAATTTCTCTTCCTATAACTATGGTGCCATTTTGGCTATTGAAGGAAGTGCGGGGAGCGGGAAAAGTCATATTTTGAATTCCGTTGCAAAACTCTTTTTGAAAAGAAACAGTCTATCTTCTATAGGATTATTTACGGCTTTTGGTTCAACTATAGTAAATGATTCACAAATAAATTCTGAATTAGAATTGCTTGAACATTCAACGCTTAATAATGATATAATATTAATTGATGACTTAGATAGATTTAGCACTGCAGAAAATTCCATCAAAAAGATAGCATCTTTGCTCAATCATTGGAAGTCATTAAATAAGCTAGTTATTTACACATCTCGCATGTCTATTTATCAATTAATAGAATCACATAGAGACATTAAAATAAATGTTGCTAAATTATCAGATCCCAGACAAGATGAAATTGCAAAAATAATAAAATCAAAATCGGATAAGCACAATCTAAAGTTGTCCGCGAGTCAAATTATTAGGTTATCTAAGAATAAAGAGATAAGAGGCATAGCTGATTTTCAAAGTGAAATGGTTAGGATTGATTTGTTTAGCGAATTCAATATGAATTCGATGGCTCATTTAGGTATAAAAAAAATGAATATAGAAAATTCACGCTGGCTAGAAACCTCGATAAATGAATATTTTATTAAGAACAGTCATTTGATCGATTATTATGCCATGGCTAGTCAATACTTTTATCGAAGAATTATTACTGAATTTATAAAGCTAGTATTTGTTTCGGATCATAATTTTGATGTAGACGGATCATCTGAAAAATACTATTTTATTTCCGCTGATAGTTTACAAAATATTTACTTTGAAAATGAAACTTTTCGAGAAATAGTAATGGATATTCTTTCCAAGTCTGTTCCCAAGCCACCGGATAAATAGGCATATTTGGTTTATAATTACTAGCTTTTAATGACTGTATGACTGTATAAAAATTATACTTAATTGCCCTCCTAGTTAATACTCCAGTTAATTGCGGTGTTCGCCGCTTGCACTAGAATCATTTAAACGCATTTTGAAGGTTTGTATTCCGGCTAACTTTTGAAAGGAAGGATTTCCATCACTAAAACAATTTTAAACGAATAATAAACATCGGTTTTACGATTTGCGAGTTTCGGGCTACCATAGTGAGAATCACAAAACTAATTGCAGGAGGTCACAAAGTAGTGCTATGCATTAAAATTCCAGTTTGTAAAACACGTAAAAAAGTGACTATTTTCTAGATTAGAAAGTAACATGAGTTTATTTAGATGAATAAAATCCGGATTTAATGCGGGAAATCGTTGCCTACCTGCGATATTCTGGTGAATGTTATAGCATAATTAGTAACCAAAAACAGTAAATTATGCGCATTTATTTAAGAATACGAATCGGCCAGATTTCGAAGGAAAATCAAAGTAAAGGCAAGACTCGGAAGAATAGTTTATATCTCCTGTATGTTGATGGCAAAGACAGGAATTACGAATTCCTCAAACTCTACGTATACGACAAACCGAAGACAGCAATTGAAAAACAGCACAATAAAGAAACGATGCAATTAGCAGAATCAATTAAAGCCCAAAAGGTTCTCGACTATCAGTCTACCGCTCATGGTTTTGTAAGCAGTGTTCGATCTAAAATCGGGTTTCTCACTTTTTTTAAAAATATGGTGGATAAGAAATATGACTCCGATGGCAACCACGGAAACTGGTTGAGTACGTATAGACATTTGACTGACTTCCTTGGTGGGAAAGATATCCCGCTTGACAAAGTAGATGATCGATTTCTTGAATCGTTTAAGGAATATCTTTTTACTTGCAAAACAAGGAAGAGCAATCGGGAAATTAAACTTAGTCAAAATTCTGTTTTATCATATTTTAATAAGGTGAGAGCCGCCATGCGGGAAGCATTCAACAACCGCATGATAAAAGAAAACCCCGCTATTAGAGTAAAGGCAGTAAAGGCGGCAGACACACATCGGGAGTTTTTAACTTTTGAAGAATTGCAATGTCTGGCATCAACACCGTTTGAGATGCCAGAGTTTAAGAAAGCATTTTTATTTAGTGCGTTGACTGGTCTGCGTTGGTCTGATATCAAGAATTTGCTTTGGGAAAACATTCAATATAGTGAAACAGATGGCTGGATGCTGAAGTTTACTCAGAAGAAAACGAAGGGTGCTGAACTGCTGCCGATTCCTGAGCAGGCCGTAAAACTATTAGGTGAAAGGAAAGAGCCCAATGTAGTAGTTATACCTGGCTTGGATTATAGTGCATGGAATAATATAAAATTGAGAGAGTGGGTGTTAGATGCCGGAATAAAAAAGAGAATTACATTCCATTGCGCCCGCCACAGCTTTGCAACTTTGCAATTAACTATGAACACCGATATATATACAGTATCAAAGCTATTAGGTCACCGGCATTTGAAGACGACTGAAATTTATGCTAAAGTGATCGACAAAAAGAAAATAGAGGCTGCGCACAAAATTCCGCAATTGATTATGTCGTGAAATAACGCTCGCGCATTTGCAATTTATTTTTTCTTGATACATTCCATCAAAAGAATGTTATCGAAGATATAGTGACGCTTAAAATGCGTCTGGTGAGAGAATTTGCAGATTCATCAATCTCTTTTGTACAAGCGAAAAATATTCAAAACGACATACAGTATATATATGTTACTTTAAGAAGTTTCTTTATTGTACAGTATAAACAATATATTACAATATATACAGTATATATAAAAAATATTGATTTTTTTTCAAAGAACAAAATCAATAAAGAATTTTAACAATTAATAAAGATCAGTTAGCTTTCCGCGCTTTTTTTCGGTCAAGAAATTTCGATAGCATGTAATAATCGGTGACTTCAATTGTATCCTTCATCTTGAAATCAAATAAGGTTTTCAAATCTATTTCCAATGCTTTAGTCAGTCTGCAGAGTGATATAAACGTCGGGTTATTTGTCGGTTCTTTGAAACGATAATATAATCTAGGCGGGTACTTCTTTTTGATAAGAAATGCTTTGTCACCTTTGTAAAGTTTCCCAACAAGAAAGTCAATCCTTTTTGCTAATTGGTAGCGAAATGCTTCCTCTCCAGTAAGTGTACGTTTAGGTGGTTGAAATGGATTCATTGAAATAAATTTAACTGACATATATGTCATACACTAATCATTTAGCATCTCTGTACTAGTGCTAGTTTTGTTTTCTCATTGCAAATATATGGATACTGATATTTTAATGGAGTTGCGGGAAATTAAGCAGCTTCTAGCCTCACAGAAGGAGATGCTAAACATGGACGAGTTCTGCCAGTATACTGGCATATCTAAAAATTATGCATACCATTTAACTGCCACAAATAAGATCAAGCACTACAAGCCATGTGGTAAAATGATATTCTTCGCATTAGAAGACGTGCTTGAATTTTTGAAGCAAAATCCGAATAAAACATACGATGAAACAGACGGAAAAGCAAAAAGATACTTACTTAAGAACGCATAATAAATATTCAAACTTAAAAACTAAAATCATGGAAAGGTTAACAAAAAAGTTGGTCATGGAACTAACAGACGGAGGATTAAAATTATTTCAAATTCTGTTGCCGGATTTAAAAATGCTCGCCGGTAGAAATGTCGCAAACATAGACAGTCCGATTAGCAAAGGCAAAAGATGTCTGAGCATTTTTAAGCGATCAGAGCAATTGTATTATTTCAAAGATCACTTCACTGGCCGCCACGGGGATATTTTTGAATTTATAGCTCGCCTGAATAAATTGGATTCGAAATATGACTTTAAACATATTCTTGAAATAATTCAAGATATTCTTGATGATTGTTACTATCAAATTCCGGTAGATCAAATTGAGGCATTTGTCAATGAGGCCGACAATACTAGTCTTACGCTAGTTAATCAAGGTCATTCAAAAAAATATATAGATAAACATTTTGTGGCTGGCATGCCTTATCTCGAAGCTTCACCGCTTTATCCAATGCAACTAGTACAGTCTTTTGCCGTCTATAGTGAGAAAAAAAGAATAAGCTATGAATTTGATTACGCAAATCCTAATAACGCGTTTTATTCTTTAAAGGTTAAGACAAATGAGTATTACATCTTATTTAATCCGGCGACAAGAAAATGTTTCATGTGGGGTAAGATGCCAGAGTATTATATTGTTGGGATTGAACACTTATCTAAAATTGCATATTGTGATAACCTCTCGTTAAGAAAAGTTTTGGTAATCACAAACACTGTGGAGGGCCTATTATTTCTACAGGATAAGGGAATACCCTCCTTGGCGCTATTAGGTGGAGAATCCGAATTGCCCGATCATTTTAATGTAGTCATATCACCATTGTTTTCAAAAAAATATCTGTTGTTGGGAATGGGACCTAACTGCGACAAACAATTTAGTTCACTTATTGACAAGTACAGGTATGAAGTTATTAAAGTAAAGGAGACTAGTTATCTTGGGTTGTTTTTTTCAAAAAATGCAAATGCTGTTGATTTAATAATGAATAATTTTGAGTTTGAAGAGGATTTTATATGCGAAGGTTTTGCATCTCAAATAAAAAAGATAGCTTAAATTATTAAATAATATTGTGATGCGATATCTATAAGTTCTCTTCGTGCCGGGGAGGCCTATTACCTTTTGCCCATTGTATGGATTAGCTAGAGACTTCCAGTGTTTTCGTGTTTGTTGTCATTGCAACAATCAACGGCAGAAGTAAACACGGCTTGTAGGCGATTTTAAGTGCTAGTATATAGCGTCAAATTAATTTCGAGTGCTCACAGCCAGTAGAAGCTAAAGCCAAATAGAGTGACAGCCTAATTATTTTAAAGGCTTGTCAGGAAAAAAATCTTTAGGTGAGCATTCAAAAAGTTTTGCTAATTCATTCAGATGGATGGTATTATATTTTGCCCTGAATTTTGGGCTTTCAATGTGTCCAACAAATCCTACTGATAAATCAAGGTGCACAGCGATATCAGCCTGGGAGAGTTTGTTTTTCAACCTCATCTCCCTGACTTTATTTACAATGTATAAGTCTATGTTGCTTTTTTGATCTGGTTTTTGCACTCATGCAAGGAAGTATATTGGAGTAATAATGTGTCCTATACAGGTATAGGTAAAATTAATATTACATAGTAACTTTCCGGTATTAATATAAAAACAGAACACTATGAAAGGTTTTATAATAATTCTGCTTCAGGCATTCGTTCTTATTGCACAAGCGCAGCAAGAAAAGAATGCAAAAAATGAACTCAACCAAACGTATACATCTATACTAAAGAAGGCCAAGGCCCAAAATTGGGCTTATCAGGTAATCCCGGCACATTTTGAAAATGGATATCGTGTTGATAAAGCAATGACTGCCTACACCAAGAAATATAAAATCGTTTATTACTTTGATGAGCGCAATATATGTGAAAGTGTGACAGTGAAAGGAGGCAATTACTACGATTGTGAGGAGTATCATAATTATCTGCGGACAGAATATGGAGAACCTGACGAGTCGTATACCTGGACAACGTCAGTAAACGGACATAAAGTGCAATGCACATTAATGAGTGATTTGGTAACATTTATTTGGACGCGATAAAATCTCGCTATAAGGGACTTCGAATAGTTTGAATAAAAGATTAAGCTAACAAACTCCAACCCGCGGAAAGCATGGTTTTAAGAATCAATTGGTTAAATATTATTTTTCTTCATTTTATAAAGATTGTTTAACTTGTCTGGTAATTTTCTCTATATCTAAATTATTAGATAAGCTGGAATGTTGATGTAAGAAAGCTTTCAAACCCAATTAAGTGAAGAGCAATAGAAATATTAGGAAGGACATTAGATCCATAAGTTCAGAAACACTGAATGGCGAAAATTATTCCCGGACTGACTTCGCAAGAAGTATATTGAATTATCCTGCCATGATGGTTCCTTCCGTTCAGGAGCCAATAATAAAAAGCATTTCAGAAGCAATAGTTGGTGACATATCTTTATTGGATCCGTTCATGGGAGCATCCAATACACTTGTTACTGGGATGAAATTTGGGATGAATGTTTTCGGACAGGATATTAATCCATTATCATTATTGATAAGCCAGGTAAAAACAACATGTTATAATGAAGTTGAATTGCTAGACGCAGAAAAGAGAATCAATAATTTTATAACAAGGGACAGGAATAATACAATCCCTATTGATTTTAGTCGAATAGACAAATGGTTTCTGCCGGAAGTACAAATTGATTTAGCAAAGATACATAGAGCAATAAGCAAAGAATCTCAACTACATATAAGAAGGTTCTTTTGGGTTGTTATGGCTGAAGTAATAAGATTAACTAGTAATGATAGAACTTCGACATTTAAGCTACATGCTCGTTCTTTAGAGGACACAAACAATAGAAATGTATCTGCGTTTAACTGTTTCAAAGTTGTCACTAATAAGAATATAAAAAACATCATTGACTATTTATCTATATTGACAGAAAGGAACCTTATAAAAAATGGTAAATACATTAAAACGGCGGATGTCAAATGGGCGGATACTAGTGTGAGAATAAAGAGTAAAAAGAAATTCAATCTCCTTGTTACATCACCGCCCTACGGCGACAATCATACAACAGTTACTTATGGGCAATTTTCTTATTTGTCGCTGCTATGGATTCCTATAATGGATATTGATAATAATATTTCTATAGATTATTTAAAAACAGCACAGGAAATAGATACACATAGTCTCGGCGGAGCAAAAAAGTACAATATGGAAGATTTCGAAGACGAAATATTTAAAAAATCTCCTACGTTAAAAAAATTCATTACGCAATTCAAAAATGGGGAAAGATTGAAAGCAGAAAAGGTTACAAGATTTGTTCACGACTTAAATATAAGCATCGACAATATGCTTGTAAAAATGAAAGATGAGTCTTACTTAATCTGGACCATTGGAAATAGGAATGTAAACAAACAAGTTGTTCAAAATGATTTAATTCTAACAGAACTAATGAGATCAAAGCAGGTAAATCTATTTACTGATTTAAATAGAGAAATATTAAGTAAAAGAATGCCGAATAGAAACAATTTCTCAAACACAATGAGCAAGGAAAAGATATTAATTTTTAAGAAATCAGCTTAATGGCAAATTCGAAGTATAAGTTCGATATAACACCTCATATAGTTAGGCAACTAGGGGAACAATTAGTTTCTGATGAAATTACGGCACTGTTGGAGTTAATTAAAAATTCGTATGATGCTGATGCCTCTTATGTTTCCATAGAAATTAATACATCTGGACAATACTTGAAAGAAAAGTTATACTATCCATCACACAATGGTTTTATTACAGTTGAAGATGATGGATTTGGTATGAGTGAGGAAACAATATTAAAATCATGGCTGATTATTTCATATTCGCAAAAAAGACAGCTAAAGGAGGCAAAAAAAACAACACCTGGAGGAAGAATACCTCTTGGCGATAAAGGCTTAGGTAGATTAAGTACACAGAGGTTGGCAGATATTTGTGAGATTTTTACTAATGAAAATTCAAAGGATGGTAGTCATCTTGCATTTAATTGGAAAGATTTTGAAACGGAAGAATCCTTAGGTCGTATTCTAGTGCAAGCTGAATTTTATAAGCCTAAAAGAAAAAAAGGGACAACATTAGTATTAGCGAATTTAAACCATGCCGAAGTTTGGGAGGGCCAGAATTTAGAAAAATTTAAAGGCCAAGTATCTCAGATTATTTCACCTTATAAGGAAAACAGGCCATTTCAAGTTTATTTAAAAATAAATGGGATAGCGATCGATCTCGACAAATCGAATGAAGAATTACGAGACTTAGCGATTTCTAGATTTGACTTTGACTTTGATGGTTCAAAAATTACTATTAAAGGGAAATCTAAACTAAATAAATTTATCGGCAACAATCGAGGCGATTTTAATAGTTATATTGAGTCCGACAGTGGCAAAAAATTCTATTCATTTCTAAAGAAAAAATACCCGTATCTAACTTTGTCCAAGGACGATTTTTTCTTACAATTTGAAAAAACTTTTAATTTTCAAAAAGATGTCGGAGGCTTAGAGGTTTTTGATGGAGAAAGAGCTAATCCAGGTCCGTTTAATGGAAAAATTGATGAGTATACTTATGATAATTGGCTCTCCCAAGATGAAAACATAAAAGAAATTTTTGGCAAGTTATCTAACTACAGAGAGTTTGCCCAAAGTCAAGCAGGCATTAAACTATTTAGAAATGGTTTTGCAGTAAAACCCTTCGGAATAGATGGGGACGACTGGTTGCGTTTGCGAGAATCTCAAACCACTGGAGGGTCTTATTATACGCTAAGACCTGCTAATGTCATCGGATATTTTGCAATTGATGAAGGGCGTAATGAAAATTTGAAAGATAAAACGGATAGAGAAGGACTAGTTTCAAACCCATATTCAAGGAATTTTTTAGTATTAGCATTTTTCATTCGTGACGAAATAAATCGATATCAAGAAGCGATCCGAAGGGCATACAATGATTTTCTTAAAACATATAAAACGGAGAAAAGTGGTATTAAAACTGTTGGTCAAGCATTCAGTGAACTCAAGGAAACAAAAGATAGAACTGAAGAAGTTAAAGCAGAATATAAGGATGCTCTTTCAATAGTCGATAAGGCAATTAAAGATTCAGACCTGATAGTCAAATCGATTAAGGGCAACCCAATGTTTTCAACTGATCTGGAAAAGGAAACCGTTAAGAAAGTTGAAACCATACTTAAAGAATTAAAAGTAGTCCAGAGCGTGTTAGAAAAACTTGGAAAAGTTATTTCTAAGGCTGAGAAACTAAATGAGGTCATTGATATACTTGAGCCAAAGATTCAAATTTTGGAAGAGCAACTGAATGATTTTTCCGAACTGGCCAGTTTAGGGTTAACTGCTGAATCAGTTAGCCATGAATTTGATTCAATCGCTGATAGATTAGCAGAAAATGCAAACATATTCAACAGTAAACTAAAAAGTAAGAAGCTTACTGACTCTGATATTTATGTGTTTATTGAATATATCAACACAACGGTTAACGGACTTCAGGTTCAACTAAAACACCTTGACCCTGCGTTAAAGTATAATAAAGAAAAAAAGTCAACCTTTAGATTATCAAGCTTCTTCAAAGAGGAAAAAGATTATTACGATAATCGGTTTGAAAAAAATGACATTAAATTAAATATTGAAATTATAGAAGACTTTTCTATTAAAATAAATAGGGGGAAATTTACGCAGGTAATTGATAATATTATTAAAAATTCCGAATATTGGTTGCTTAGTAAATTACGAAGCGAAAAGAAATTTAAGCCCCAAGTATGGATTAAGGTTGAAGCTCCTTGGGTATATATATCCGATAATGGATTTGGGATTGCTCCTTCAATCGAAAATCAAGTTTTTGAACCTTTTGTTACAACAAAACCGAAAGGTGAGGGACGTGGGTTAGGCTTATTTATTATTCAACAATTACTGGACTCCTCTGGATGTTCAATTTCTTTAGATCCTTCTACTAACGAACATAAAAGAAAATACATCTTTAGTCTTAACCTTTCAAATATCACTAATAAATGACAGTAGATGCCACTGAGGCTGTGAACACAAAAAATGAAGCCCAGGCAAAAAATGCAATTTTAAATATGTTTACTGAACTTAAGGTTCAGAAGATTGTCTATGTAGATGACCGATGCTCTATTAATGAGTTGAAAGCTTCATATTTAGGTAAACTAAAGGGGCATTACGCTGGTACTAAGCCGGCAGAAATCGACTTTGTTGATTGGAATTTGGCAGAAGCACCTTTTCAAGACGCAGTTACTAAAATATGGGACGATGCAAATGATGAGAAAAGAAGAGAGTTATTTTTGAAAATTCTGACTTTTGAAAATAATGTAGAAGATTTGGAAAATTCGGTTGCGCCGTTAAAGTTGAAGGATATTTTAAAGGAAAAAATTGATTTGCTTTCACCTACCGAATGGCTGGCAAAAAAAGCAGCTATAACTGAAACCCTAACCGCAGATACCAAAATATTATTTCTGTTTGATATTGAATTTGCTAATGCACCTTTGCACGATGGCAGAGATGGCAGAGACTTGGCTCTTGACTTACTTAATAACCAATCAATAAGTAAATTTCTATACTGTGGTATATTCTCACATTTATTTAATGTTTCTGAGGAATATGATAAAAGGAGAGAATATGCTCATTCGCATGGCTTAAAAAAGGAAGCTTTTTACACAATTTCGAAGAAGCGATTTCAAAATAGTTCCTACCTACCTGGATTGGCAGAAGGAATTAGGAATGCTCTTTTAATAAATGAAGTGGAAGTACTTAAAAGGGAAACCTCAAAAATTCTTAGAAGTTCTTATACTAGCTCAATTAACGAGATTAATGGACTTACGCCTGAATCTTTTAATCAAATCATTCAAAGAAGCTCCAAAATTGAGGGAGTATGGGAAATGACTACTTTGATTAGAATTTCCAACCTAATTACTTCATATGAAGCATTGACTAAACTCCTTCCGGATTCTCCCAGAAAGAGAATAAACAAATCCCTTGAAAAAATTCGTCAGGTTGAACAAATAAAGACAGGTAGTGAAACGGCAATGGATAAACAGCAAGTATTGAAGTTAAGAGATAAGGAGCTTTATATCAATGATGAGATATTAAACCAACTTCACTACCCAGTTTCAAATGGTGATATATTCAAAATTCAGAATAAGGAATATATACTATTAGTGCAACCATGCAATGTTGCATTGAGAAGCAATGGTTCAAGAGATAGAAATTATAATACTGGTTTTTTGATTGAATTGGAAACAATAAACTTAGACATGTTTTCTCAATATAAAAAGGGACAGTTAACTACCCTAGAAGTTATTGAAAGCGTCACATTGCCGCCAGGGTTTATTAAAATTTCACGGTTTTCTTCATTTCAATCAATAAGCTTGTCCCCATTGGATTTAACCGTATTTAATAAAGATGGCAAGTCTAGAATAGCTTTGAGCCAGACTGAAAATACATCAATAATAATTCAAGAGTCTTGGAAAAAGAGATATAAGGTAATTCAGAAAGAATTTGTGGAATTTCAATTGGCTATAAAGGCTTATAAAAATCTCGGAACTGCTAAGAAATCAACGCTAAAGAAGGCCGTTTTTACTGGTTCGCTATTTACTGGATATGGAATTAACAACGAATCAGCTTTATCTATCAATGGCAAATTATTGGAATTCGATATTGCAAGAATTTCACATTATAGGTCTCCGTATTCCGATGATCTTCTCCAAAAGTTTATGCTCTATTTATCTAGAAATGCTTTTGATCGTGATTTTTCCAGTTAGGGCTGTGAGTAAAAAGGAGAAAGCGAAACTATAGAAAAAATTTATGAAAATAGTGGTGTCGGTATTCTGAGCATTTAAGATTTTTTGCAGTATAATGCTCGAGTGTTAAGAAGCACGATTTTATCGTATAGTTTGTTAATCAGTAAAAAGTATTTCATCTACTTTTTCTCTTCGGTTACATTGTGAATATTTTGAGGGTTGTGAAAAACGTCAGTTTTTCGTTGCCGTAGTTGGTGCAGTATGTGATGTTTTATTTGAGATGGGGTTTTTAATTTAGAAGGGCTGCCAAAGCGATATCTTTTTAATATTTCTCGCAATTCTTTCAGATTAAAGCTCGAAAGAATTTGGTCAACCTCGTCTTCAGTTCTTTCCCTGATTAATTGAAAAAGATCCAGATTTCCAATCTTTTCAAAATCAATAGCAGTATCACTTGCAAAACCCTTTTGAAGATTTAAGAATTCTTCCAGTTGTGTAATTAATAAAGGATTGGTCTTTAAAGCTTGACCGAGCTTAATTAATATTTCGCCTACCTGTTTGTTATCTTTTTTAGTCATGATAATCAAAATTAAGGGGTCTTTAATATAAACTCATCAACAATGTTTTTAATAAGATCTTGGGTTGCTCGCCAATCCGGTTTTGTTTTCGCAATTGAAGATGTTATATGGGGTTTGTTATCGCTTGGTGATTCAGCTATTGAGATACGTTGGGGTAACTCATTTGTAAAGACAAATTTGCTTAACGGGTAGGTACGATTTCTCATTTCTAGGCGAGTTGATGCATGCAAGTTTGTCCGATTGTCAACTTTTGTAAATACGATTCCGGCCAATTCAATATTGCAATCTTTTCTGACTTTTGTGAAATTATTAATTCTATTCGTGATCAGGCTAATCCCAATTTTGGATAAAATATCTGGAGTAGTGGGAATCACATAATAATCGCTCATGACTATACCATTAAGAGTAATAGCACCTAAATTAGGGGGACAATCAATAAGAATATAATCGTAGTTATCAATAATGGGTGTCAATTCGTTACTAAGAACATCAATGTGACTTATAAAAGCTTTTGTCCCGATGTCGGTAATTCTATCTTGAATTTCTACTAAATTGAGACTAGAAGGGATAAGATCTAAATTTCTTATACCGGAAACATTTTTTACAATAGCTTTTTTTAAATCAAATTCGCTCGATCCATTTAGCTTGTCATTAAATAAATGAAATAGAGTTTGTTTTTCAATGTCATTAATTTTTTGCCAATCAATTTGTGATATAAGGGAAACAGTCGCATTAGTTTGCGGATCCAAGTCTACAACAAGAATCTTTTTATTATGAATTTTGGCTAATACGGATGCAATATTCACCGTTAACGTTGTTTTGCCTACGCCTCCTTTTAAGTTAATAAAACTTACTACTATTGCCATAGATATTTAGTTTTTAAAATGGATGAAAATTTTCATTAAAGAAAATACAAATATCTAAATCTTCCGCTAAATAGGAGTATTTTAAAAGTTCAGTAAGAGGAAATGTTACTAATTGGTTACTATTATTCAGCAAACCCACTAAAATGGCAGAGATTTACTTTCTGTATCGGGAAATAGCTGACGTAGCTTTTGTCAGAAAATAAGCCCTGATAATAATTGTTTTTCTCCAACCTAATTATATATTGTGCAGCGATCTTATAATGATCCAATTATCTTGTGATCGTAAATTTTCATTTAATCATACACTAAAACAAACAATAATGAGAGCAAAACCTCGCATCCTGATTATCCTATTTTTATGCCTTTTCGCCGTTAATGGATTCGCCCAAAAAGGAAAATTAACCATTAAGGAAGCTAATAATGGCAAAACATTCACAATTACAAAAGGACAGGTGTTTGATATATTATTCAAGCAGGAATGCGTTGGTTGCCAGTATGTGTGGACGATAGGCAGTCTCGATTCAGGGAATATCAAAACCCTTCCCAGTACATATTCCAATAAGAGCTGTCAGAATTGTACGGGCGGGAACCAGGATCATACATTCCATTTTAAAGCATTAAAGCGAAGCACTACTAAATTATTTTTTACTTATGGCGAAAAACAGTTTGCGGTAACTATTAAAGTGAAAGGATAATTCTATTTTTTTAAAATAAATAATCCACGGCGGCCGGCAGATTTTCTGTACTGGCCGCCTTTTTGCATGATATCTCTGCAAATGATTTGAGCCAAGTGGCTTACTTCCGCAAATCAATAAATTAAAATACCTTTAGCCTATGCAAAATCTGGTTAAATATGTTTCCGCACTGGTCTTCAGCATCTTTTTGATCAATACGGCCCAAGCCCAGGAGGCTACCGATTGGTATCAGCTGGGAAATGAAATGTTTGAGAAGAAAGATTATACAGGAGCGATAGATAGTTATAACCATGCGATACAGATGAATCCGAAATATGCCGATGCATTTTCAAGAAGAGGAAATGCGAAACAGCATCTTCAGGACCTTCCGGGCGCACTTGCAGATTTCACCGCATCCATAGCGATCAACCCGAAGAACTGGCAGCCATATTACAATCGTGGCGTTATAAAATATAAACTCAATGACAGTAAGGGTGCAGGCGAAGATTATACCAAGGTCATTGAACTCAATAACAAATATGCACCTGCTTACCATAATCGTGGAGTGACGAGGAATGAATCCAAAGATTATGCAGGGGCTGTAGAAGATTTCAATAAGGCGATCGCACTCAACCCTAAGAATGCAGATTCTTATTATAGCAGGGGCAATGCAAAGTCAGGACTCAAGCAATATAAGGAGGCGATCGAGGATTATAATAAAGCCATTGAACTGGATCCTAAACACGCGAAAGCATTCAGTAATCGCGGTGTGGCGAAATTAGCGCTTGACGACAAGACTGGTGCCTGCGCCGATTTTAATACAGCGGTGGCACTGGGTAGTACGACAGCAGCCGAGAAGATAAAAACATATTGTCAATAGATCTTTCGTAAACAGGAGGTCAAATATCATTTACGGTGTTGCTTCCACCTTGGGTTTCCCTAATTTTTTTATTGCCGGCCACCATATCAAAAAGAACTCGGTTATCATCACCGGTATTATCCATCCCAATGAGTCAATTAAGGTTGCCCTTGTTTCCTCGTCTTTGATGAAATCGAATAAGCCCGTTGCGCCACTGATCTTATCAAGCACACGTATAAATACAAAAGCAAGCCCGCAGATATAACTACGTACCATAAATTGCCGATGCACTTCGATCTGTCTTTTGCGGATAAATAGCCAGGCCAGTATCGTGGTGGATAGCCAGAGCAGGTTGAGTATCGTTAATGTGATCACGGATCCAGGCAACACTAAAGAAAAGCAATAATTCTTATAAATAAAAGGGTGGGCTTCAATAATTAGATCTTTCCTTTTAGCATGATTGGCTTCAGAATGATTTGCGGATCGTGAAATGCTCTTTGTTTGGAAAAGATAAAAAAAATCCTACCTTCCCCGAAAACTTATTTATGCATCGCAAATATCAACTGGCTTCACTTGTTGCAGCACTGTTTTTTATGATCGGAAATGCAAAGGCACAAATTCCCCACCCTTCATGGAGCGCTCAAAGCAATATCTACGAAGTGAATCTTCGCCAATATTCTTCATCGGGTTCGATAAAGGATTTTGAAAAACATTTGCCAAGACTAAGGGAAATGGGTGTAGAGATACTCTGGTTCATGCCGATAACACCGATAGGAAAAGAAGGTAGAAAGATGACGGAAAGTGAACTGGGGAGCTATTATGCGGTAATGGATTATAAAGCGGTGAATCCCGAGTTCGGCACAATGGCCGACTGGAAGGCATTGGTAAAACATGCGCACAAGATGGGTTTTAAGGTGATCACGGATTGGGTGGCCAATCATTCCGCTGTAGACAATCCCTGGATGAAAACACATCCTGCTTTTTATGTGCATGATGCTTCAGGAAAAACCGTATCGCCTTATGATTGGACAGACGTAAAAAAATTAGACTATAGCAATCGTGAGTTACGCGACAGTATGAAGGATGCGATGATGTTCTGGCTCAGGGAAAGCGATATCGATGGTTTTCGTTGCGATGTTGCTGAAGATGTTCCTGTAGATTTTTGGAAGGATTGTATCGCGAAGCTGAGAAATAAAAAGTATGTTTTCATGCTGGCGGAAGGGGAGAAGCCCAATTTGCATGAAGCAGGATTTGACGAAACATACACCTGGGATTTCATGCGTGAAATGCAAAGTTTTTATACTGGAAAACATACACTGCAGCAATTTGACTCCGCATTGAATGCTACCATTTCAAAATTTCCTGCATCGGCTTATCGAATGTATTTCACTACCAACCATGACGAGAACAGTTGGAACGGAACGGAGTTCGAAAAATATGGAGATGCCTATAAAGCCTTCGCCGTGCTTTCGCAAACAATGTATCAAAGCATACCATTGATCTATAGCGGGCAGGAGATACCCAATAAGAAGCGATTGAAATTCTTTGTAAAAGATCCGATCGAGTGGACCAGGAAATTGGCAATGGAACCTTTTTATACAACCATGCTTCATCTCCGGAAAAATAGTTCGGCCCTGGCGGCGGAGGCAAGCTACAAGCGAATGACTACTTCAAACGACGCTGCGGTATTTGCTTACCAGCGGCAGAATGGTGCTTACAAAGTTGTTGTTATTTTAAACCTGTCGAAGCAAGCACAAAGATTTACCGTAAATGATACCGGTATTAATGGCAGGCCGATGAATGTGTTTATGGAAGAAAAGGAAGTATTGAATGCAAAGCATGAGTTTAGCCTGGAACCCTGGGGATATATCGTCTACGAGTATAAATAGTCTATAGTCGGGAGTCCGGAGCCTGCGAATGTTACTGGTGACAGCGTTTGGGCCCCGACTCCCGACTCCCGACTTCTGACTACCGAAAGTTTTTTTTGCCAGATAATTATTTATTGTACTTTTAGCGAAGTGTATTTTTTACACAATGCCTTCATTCAACTAAACGATTGCTATGTCCGAAACTATTGCTTGGGAAAAACCTAAACTCAGTTTATCCCAGATCATAAACATGAGTGTTGGGTTTTTCGGTATCCAGTTTGGCTGGGATCTGCAACGTGCCAACATGGGACCAATCTATGAACACCTTCACGCCAATGCTGATCGGATCCCTTTTCTTTTTTTAGCGGCTCCTTTAACAGGTCTACTTGTTCAGCCCATAATTGGCTACATGAGTGACAGAACCTGGCATCCGAAATGGGGAAGGCGGCGTCCGTATTTTATGATCGGTGCTATTTTAAGTACCATTGCGTTGGTGTTGATGCCGCATAGTAGTGCTTTATGGATGGCAGCCGGATTGCTTTGGGTGATGGATGTATTTGGCAACGTAGCGATGGAGCCTTTTAGAGCATTCGTTGCAGATAAATTAAATGAGAAGCAGCGCACACAGGGATTCGTAATGCAAAGTCTGATGATCGGACTTGGTGGCAGCATTGCCTCCTCATTGCCTTGGGTCATGACCAATTGGTTTCATTATAATAGTGCGGCAGCAAGCGGACAAATACCAGACAACGTAAAATTGAGTTTTTATATCGGGGCATTCTTTTTTAGTGCCGCTGTTTTGTATACGGTGTTTACTTCAAAAGAATATCCGCCACCAGACCTGGGATATAAGGATAAAGTGAAAGAATCCAATAGAGGATTTGGCGGAGGCATCAAAGAAATATTGAGTGCTATTGTTAACATGCCGAAACGGATGAGAATATTAGCGCTGGTTCAATTTTTTACCTGGCCAGGATTATTCCTAATGTGGTTCTACTATAATTCTGCCGTTGGATGGAATATATTTCATGCTAGTAGCGAAACCGATCCGTTGTATGGCGAGGGGACAAATTTTGGGGGGTTGACATTGGCTTTTTACAACGTAGTAACTTTTTTATTCGCTTTCATACTTCCCACAATTGCAAGAAAGTTTGGCCGTAAACTTACGCATAGTCTCTGCCTGTTGTGTGGGGCTATTGGCTTGATAAGCGTTGCTTTTGTAGAAAATAAATATATGCTTTACGGATGCATGACTGGCGTAGGCATAGCTTGGGCCAGTATACTTTCTATGCCTTATGCAATGTTAAGTGGCGTGCTCCCAGAAAATAAGATTGGAGTATATATGGGTATTTTTAATTTCTTTATCGTATTACCAGAGATCATCGCTTCACTTGGATTTGGATGGATAATGAAAAATGTGTTGCATAATGACAGATTGGCCGCTGTACAAATAGGAGGTGGGTTGATGATCATTGCAGCATTGATCTGCTTTTTTATGATAAAGGAAAAAGATTAACGATCGCTGGCGGATATAATTTGTATCAAGAAATATTTTAGAATGAGACTTCCGATTTTATTTTTTTCTTTACTGATCTCAATGCAGCTTGCTGCACAAACACCAGGTTACACCTGCTATCCCACCAACTGGTGGCCCGGAATGAAATGGAACAAGGTACAGGTGATGGTCCACGGCGATGCTATTGCTAATGCAGCGGGAGGGTTCACCATTAGTTATCCCGGCGTGAAATTGCTGAAGACAAATAAGGTAGAGAACATAAATTATGTCTTTCTCGACCTTGAAATATCTGCTGCCGCTAAACCGGGTATTGTAAAAATAAAAGTGAATCGTGCAGCATCTTCTTTTGATATCCCATTTGAATTAAAGGCAAGGCGCAAAGGCAAGGGTGCTGAGTATGCACAAGGCGTTACCTCGAAAGATTTTATCTACCTGATCATGCCCGATCGTTTCAGCAATGGCGATCCGTCGAATGATAGAGTGAAGGGCATGCGTGATCAATCACTCAATCGCGATACGGTATTTAATCGCCATGGCGGCGACCTGAAAGGGATACAAGATCATTTGGATTATTTTAGAACACTTGGTGTAACCACCTTATGGCTTAACCCCGTATTGGAAAACGATATGCCCGATCGCACGGAACACGGCTATGCATTTACCGATCATTATAAAATAGACGCTCGGCTCGGCGGCGAGGCTGCTTATCACAGTTTGATCGATGCGGCGCACGCAAAGGGGATCAAGATAATACAGGATGCGGTGTACAACCATGTGGGGCTCTATCACGTAACTGTACAGGATCTGCCAATGCAAGACTGGTTGCATCAATGGCCGAAATACACGAACACAACTTACAAGGACCAGGTATTGTTCGACCCGTATGCAAGTGATATGGATAGGAAAATAATGAGTGACGGGTGGTTCACGAAAATGATGCCCGATCTCAATCAGAATAATCCTTACTGCGCAAATTTTTTAATTCAGCATGCATTGTGGACGGTGGAAGAGTTTGGTATTGATGGATGGAGGATCGACACCTATGCATACAATGATCTTCAATTCATGAACCGTTGCAATAAAGCGCTTATGGATGAATATCCACAACTTACTATGTTTGGTGAGACATGGGTGCACGGCGTTCCTAATCAATCTTATTTTGTTCAGAACAATTATGATCTTCCTTACAAGAGCAATCTACAGGCTTCAACGGATTTTCAAACCTTGTGGGGTATCACGGATGCAATGAACAAAGATTTTGGTTGGACGGATGGCGTGAATAATTTGTACACTACGCTTGCGCAGGATTTTGTTTATAAAGACCCGACACGCCAGGTGATCTTTTTAGATAACCACGATATGGCAAGGTTTTATTCCGTGGTGAATGAAGACGCAAAAAAATATAAATCTGCATTGGGATGGCTGCTTACCAGCCGAGGCATTCCGCAAATATATTATGGTGATGAATTGGCAACCACCGGCACCACCAGTCCGAATGATGGTTATGTGCGATTGGATTTCCCGGGTGGCTGGCCAGGTGATAAAACGAACAAATTTTCAATTGCCGGCCGAACGCAAAGGGACCAGGAGATATTCCAATACCTGGCTACGCTTGCTAATTATCGAAAAGGCTCTAGCGCTTTGACCACAGGAAAATTCATGCAATACGTTCCCCAGGACGCAGTGTATGTTTATTTCCGCTACAACAACGAGCAAACCGTGATGGTAGTTATGAACACCGCCAAAGAAGCGAAAAAGGTTAGTCCGGCCAGGTATGCCGAAAGAACCAGTGGCTTTACCCATATGAAGGACGTGATATCCGGAAAAACGATTGGCTTGCAGGATTTTACGATAGATGCCAAGGTTACCGGGGTGTATGAATTGATCAAATAAAACCCCTCAGGTTGATGCGAAGTTGGCTCCCTTTGCGGCTTTGCGTGAAACTCCCCACTAAATATTTTGCGGATTGAGATAATGTGTTTATTTTACACATTAAATTGATTGCGCCTTGAAAAAATTTATACTCTTTTTGGCCTTGTTTGCAATGGGAACAAGCGTCACAGCTCAGCGACTTCTTACATGGACTCCTGAATTTCCACTCGACAATTCTTCAATACTCATAACGGTTGACTGCACGAAAGGCAACCAGGGACTATTGAATTATGAAGGTGGTTCATCCAATAATGTGTACGTGCATGTTGGTGTGATCACGAACCTCAGCACCGGGCCTTCCGATTGGAAGTACACCAAATTCACATGGGGTACTCCCGATCCTGCAGCTCATGCTACTGCGCTTGGAGGCAACAAATATTATTACACTATTAATAATCCACGCACATTTTTCGGAGTGCCTGCGGGTGAAACGATCAAAAAGATATGCGTGATCTTCAGGACTGCAACAGGTAGTCTTAAACAAGTGAATTCTGATAACAGTGATATGTATATTCCTGTTTATGGTAGCACCGAATATGCAGTGCGACTGAATTTACCGCCATTCGAACCCAGGTATATTCCATGGATAGAACCGATCAATGTTGCTGTTGGCGGAAACATCAGCATTACAGGTGTTGCATCTGCCAGTTCGAATCTTACTTTAAAATTGGATGGAACTACACTTACCACGGCTACGAGCACAACAATTTCCAATACGCCAACTATCTCTACTGCGTGCGGCCACCAGGTGATGCTGGAAGGAAACAATGGCTCGGGCGTTGTAAAAGATTCATTCAGCTTTTTTATTGCTCCGGCAACAACTGTGGCTGCATTGCCCGCAGGTATGCAGGAAGGTATTAATTATGATCCGAACAATACATCGGCAACGCTTGTGCTCTATGCACCGAACAAAACAAATGTGGTAGTGATCGGAGATTTTACCAACTGGGCAGTGAACTGTGCTTATCAAATGAAGCGAACTTCTGATGGTAATTATTATTGGCTCACGCTTACCGGACTTACACCCGGAACGGAATACGCTTATCAATATCTTATTGATAATAGTATCAGGACGGCTGATCCTTATACACAGAAAATACTTGATCCAAATAACGACCAATTTATCAGCGCTATTACCTATCCAAACCTGAAGCCGTATCCGGCCGGTGCTACAGATATTGTAGGGATCTTACAAACAGCAGAACCGCAATATACCTGGCAGGTAAATAGTTTTAATAAGCCCGATAAGCGCAACCTTATGATCTATGAACTGTTGATCCGTGACTTTACAGCGGAGCATAGTTACCAATCACTCATCGATTCACTGCAATATTTAAAGAATACGGGTATCAACGCGATCGAGCTGATGCCGATCAATGAATTTGACGGCAATGAAAGTTGGGGATATAATCCTGATTTTTACTTTGCTCCAGATAAATATTATGGTCCGAAAAATAAATTAAAAGAATTCATCGATAAATGTCACCTCAATGGTATCGCAGTCATCCTCGATGTAGTATATAACCATTGCACGGGTAATGCACCACAGGCGAAGATGTATTGGAATGCAGCAACCAGCCAGCCTGCCGCAAATAACCCGTGGTTGAATGTTGTGGCGCCGCACCCTTATAGCGTTTTCAATGATTTCAATCATACCTCAACGGCTACGCAATACCTTGTAAGTCGATCGTTGAATTTTTGGTTGGATGAATATAAGGTTGATGGTTTTCGTTTTGATCTTGCCAAAGGATTTACTCAAACAGTAACCAACACAACAACAGTAGAGAATTATGATCCGAGCAGGGTTGCTAACTTAAAAAGATATTACGATGCGGCCGTGCCGACACATCCTAACACTTATATGATATTGGAATTCCTTGGCACACTTCCTTGCCAGGAAGAACAGGAGTATGTGGGATATGGATTCATGTGCTGGGGCAACGATAATTTCCAATATAGTCAGTGTACAATGGGATTCACTGCTAATTCAGATCTTTCGCAAGTGATGTGGAATAGTTCACAGAGAAATTATCCCAACCCTGGATCTGATGGCTACATGGAGAGTCATGATGAAGAACGTACCATGTACAGGAACTTAACTTTTGGTAACTCTTCGGGAAGCTATAATGTGAGAGATCTAAACACCGCCTTGGCAAGAGAAGAAGCCGCTGCTGCTGTATTCTTTACAGCCCCCGGACCAAAACAGATCTGGCAGTTTGAAGAAAGAGGCTATGATATTTCGATCAGTTTTGGCGGTGGTAATACTGCAAATAAGCCTCCGCATTGGGAATACATGAACAATCCTAATCGCAGGCACTTGTATGATACCTACAACGCCATCATGACGTTCCGGTTAAATAACCAGGCCGTCTTCAACAATACCACATTCGGCTATGATCTGTACAATGGCGGAGGTTTGTATAAATTAATTCAGATCGCAGATCCAAATGCAGCGGGAACAAAAGTAACCGTTGTTGCTAACCTCGATGTGACGGCAAAATCAAGAGGCGTCACTTTCCAGGCAACCGGCAACTGGACGAACCTGGTGGGTAATGGAACCGGTTCGGGATTGAATGGTGCAACCGGATCTACTTTCAATTTGGCATCGACATCACAAACCATCACACTTCAGCCAGGTGAATATCATATTTACGTGAGCGGCTGCGCTACAGCAGCTCCTACGGCCACAACACCGGTAAACTATTGTCAGAATGCAGTTGCAGTGCCATTGACTGCAACCGGCACCAATTTATTATGGTACACGGTACCAACAGGTGGAACAGGAAGTAGCACGGCACCAACACCGTCAACAACTACCGTTGGCAGCACAACTTATTATGTAAGTCAAACGATCGGTTGCGAAGGCCCACGTTTACCAATAGTGGTGAATGTTGCCGCAACGCCTGCGGCTCCAACAGTAACAAGTCCGGTTACTTATTGCCAGAGTGCAACAGCGGTTCCGCTAACCGCAAGCGGAACCAATTTATTATGGTACACCGTACCAACAGGTGGAACAGGATCGGCAATAGCACCAACGCCGTCAACCGCAACTGCTGGCAGCACAACTTATTATGTAAGCCAAACGCTGGGAACCTGCGAAGGGCCACGTGCGTCGATCATCGTTAATGTCAATCCACTTCCAGCAGCACCAGGGGTTACCAGTCCTATTGCTTATTGTCAAAATGCAACAGCAGTTGCTCTGACTGCAACCGGCGCCAATTTGTTATGGTACACCGTTCCAACTGGTGGAACAGGATCTGCAACAGCGCCAATACCATCAACTGCAACAGCAGGAAGTACAACTTATTATGTTAGCCAAACAGTTACCGGATGTGAGGGCCCTCGTGCATCTATCGTGGTTAACGTAACAGCAACACCTTTGGCTCCCGGAGTTACAACACCAGTAAGCTATTGTCAGAATGCAACAGCCGTTCCACTAACGGCTACGGGCATCGGATTGCTTTGGTACACAGCACCAACCGGAGGAACAGGGTCGGTAGCCGCACCGACACCATCAACAGCTACTGTCGGAAGCACAACTTATTATGTAAGTCAAACAGTAAGCGGATGCGAAAGTCCGCGTTCTGCGATCACAGTCATCGTCAACGCGATACCGGCAGCACCGGGTGTAACAACTCCGGTAAATTATTGTCAGAATGCAGCAGCCGTTCCGTTAACAGCATCGGGTTCTAATCTTTTGTGGTATACGGCACCGACTGGTGGAACAGGAAGCCCAACAGCGCCAACACCATCTACAACTACTGTCGGAAGCACTATTTATTATGTAAGTCAAACAACAAGTGGATGTGAAAGTCCACGTGCATCTATAACAGTAAACGTCAATGCGATACCTGCTGCTCCAGTAGTTTCAAGCCCGGTAGTTTATTGCCAGAATGCAACAGCGGTTCCGCTTACAGCAACTGGTTCGAATTTATTGTGGTACACGGTTCCTACCGGTGGAACAGGTTCCGCAACAGCTCCAACACCATCAACTACTACGGTTGGAAACACCACCTATTATGTTAGCCAATCAGCAAGTGGATGTGAAAGTCCACGGGCATCAATAACTGTAACGATCAATGCATTGCCGGTGGCACCAGGTGTCACAAGCCCTGTTAGCTATTGCCAGAATGCAACAGCAGTTCCGCTTACAGCAAGTGGTTCGAATCTATTGTGGTACACAGTTCCAACAGGTGGAACGGGTAGTGCAACAGCGCCAACGCCATCAACTGCATCCATTGGAAGTACAAATTATTATGTTAGTCAAACGGTGGGTGGTTGCGAAGGACCTAGAGCAACCATAGTCGTCACCATCACCGCAACAACACCGCCACCAACTGTTGTAAGCCCGGTAAACTATTGCCAGAATGCAACTGCGGTGCCGTTGACTGCAACAGGTACAAGTCTGCTTTGGTACACAGTGCCAACAGGAGGAACAGGATCTGCAACAGCACCAACTCCATCAACTGCAGTAGTTGGAACGGTTACTTATTATGTTAGTCAAACACAAAGCTGCGGCGAAAGTCCAAGGGCATCAATAGATGTTGTTGTTTCAGCAGTACCTGCCGCTCCGACTGTTAGCAGCCCGGTAGTTTATTGCCAGAACGCAACAGCAACAGCTTTGACCGCAACTGGTTCAAACTTATTGTGGTACACAGTGCCAACAGGAGGAACTGGATCCGCAACGGCACCAACACCATCAACTACAACAGCAGGAAGTACGACTTATTATGTTAGTCAAACAGTGACCTCATGCGAAAGCCCAAGGGCTTCGATCGTGGTGAATATTATTGCAACGCCAGCGGCACCCACTGTTACAAGCCCGGTTACCTATTGCCAGAATTCTACCGCAGTGCCACTAACGGCAACGGGCAGCAATTTACTTTGGTACACAGTTCCAACCGGAGGAACAGGAAGTGCAACAGCACCAACGCCATCAACAACTACCGTTGGCAGCACAACATATTATGTAAGTCAAACTGTAAATGGTTGTGAGGGCCCACGTGCTTCTATCGTTGTCACCATAAATGCAATACCAGCTGCGCCAACTGTAACCAGTCCGGTAAACTATTGTCAGAATTCAACGGCAGCACCACTGACCGCAACCGGTTCTAATTTACTTTGGTACACAGTGCCAACAGGAGGAACAGGATCTGCAACAGCGCCAACACCTTCAACAACTACGGTTGGCAGCACAACATATTATGTAAGCCAAACTGTGAATGGCTGCGAAAGTCCTCGTGCTTCGATCACAGTCAACGTGAATGCAATACCTGCAGCGCCGGGTGTAAGCAGTCCGATTAGCTATTGTCAAAATGCTACCGCGGTTCCATTGACTGCAACGGGCACGAATTTATTATGGTACACTGTTCCAACAGGTGGAACAGGATCTGCAACAGCACCAACGCCATCTACCACTACGGTAGGCAGCAATACATATTATGTGAGCCAAACAGTTACGGGATGTGAAAGTCCGCGTGCTTCGATAACAGTCAACATCAATGCGATACCGGCAGCTCCGGGTGTAACAAGTCCGGTCAACTATTGTCAGAATGCAACAGCTGTTGCGCTCACAGCTACAGGTTCTAATTTATTATGGTATACAGTTCCAACAGGAGGAACAGGTTCTGCAACGGCACCGACTCCATCAACAACTACTGTTGGTAGCACAACATATTATGTAAGTCAAACGGTTACTGGGTGCGAAAGCCCAAGGGCAGCGATCACCGTGAATGTTGCCGCGCCAACGCCTGCACCAACAGTTGTTAGTCCGGTCAGCTATTGCCAAAATGCAACAGCAGTTCCGCTAACGGCAACGGGCACCGGCTTATTATGGTATACGGTTCCTACGGGTGGAACGGGAAGTGCAACGGCACCAACGCCATCAACAACGACGCCTGGAAGTACTACCTGGTATGTATCACAAACAGGAGCCTGCGGCGAAAGTCCACGTGCTGCAATAACAGTAAATGTATTAGCAACGCCTGCAGCGCCGGGTGTAACAAGTCCGGTAAATTATTGTCGCAACGCGACTGCAGTGCCACTTAATGCAACGGGTACAAACCTATTGTGGTACGCTGCAGCAACAGGCGGTACCGGTTCCGCCACTGCACCAACACCATCAACAGCAACTGTTGGCAGCACAACTTATTATGTGAGTCAAACAGTAAGCACATGTGAGAGCCCACGCTCAGCCATAACAGTGATCATCAATGCAATTCCGAATGCACCTACCGTAAGCAGCACTGTCAATTATTGTCAAAATGCTGCTGCAGTTCCTTTAACAGCAACGGGTACAAATCTATTATGGTACACAGTAGCAACAGGCGGAACTGGTAGCGCAACTGCACCAACGCCTTCAACTGCTGCAGTTGGAAGCATATCATATTATGTAAGTCAAACAACAACCGGATGCGAAAGCCCTAGAGCTGTGATCACCGTTACAGTGAGTGCACTTGCTGCGCCACCAACAGTGACCACTCCAATTACTTATTGTCAGAACGTAACGGCTACTGCACTAACGGCAACAGGCAATGGCCTGCTATGGTACACAGTTCCAACAGGAGGAACGGGTAGCGCAACAGCGCCAACGCCGGTGACCACAACAGCGGGTTCGTTTAGTTATTATGTAAGTCAATCAAACGGATGCGGTGAAGGACCAAGAGCTGCGATCAATGTAGTGATCACGCCAACGCCCGGGGCACCGGCTGGACTTAATGTTACAAGCCTAACCAGTAATTCGGTTGTATTGAACTGGTCAACAAGTGCAGGAATTTTTTACACCGTCGATTATAAAGCATCAACATCATCTTCCTGGATAAATGTTGCGAGTGCCGTAAGTTCAGGAACCGTAAGTGTTACCGGATTGGCGCCGGGTACAACATACGATTGGAGAGTGAGTGCAAACTGTTCATCGGCACCAACTACTAATTATACCGCGGCACAGTTCAGTACAATTTCTCACAACAATGTGATCACAAATATTAAAGATGGATTCGGTATCAAGATCACGCCAGATCCTGTGATAGGAAATGCGATCATCGACTTTATAATTCCAGGCAATGGATTGGTACGAATATCTGTACTCAATCCGCAGGGCCAATTGGTGAAAACATTATTCACTGCATTGCGAAACGCGGGACAATACACGTTCAACGTTACCAACCAGATGAATGCGTTATCGCATGGAACTTATTTCCTGAGAGTAGAGCAATACGGCCATGGAGCGGTAATAGAATTCTTGAAACAATAAACCCTGTTTAACCTTAAAATATCTAAACATGACAACAGTAGCAAATGGCAAGGAGGTTAAAAGTATAAAGACCCTGACGGCGATTCAATCGGAAGTGCAGAATACTAATCGCATTGCCTTGTCTGTAGACTGCGTGATCTTCGGTTTCGATGAGAACAAGCTAAAAGTATTATTAATAAGAAGCGATCTTAAAAAATACCTGGGCAAATGGTCCTTGCTGGGAGACCTTGTTGGCCAGAGCGAGGACCTTGACGCGGCTGCATACCGTATCTTAAAACAACGTACGGGACTTGATGATGTTTACCTCGAGCAGGTGCACACTTTTGGCGCCGTCAACCGTCATCCCGCTGGTCGTGTAGTTACTGCAACTTATTGTTCCCTGATAAATGTGCGTCACCATAAATTAAAGATCCTCGACAATGAACTACACTGGCATGATGTACAAAGTGTGATGGACCTTGCCTTCGATCACCAGCAGATATTTGTGACATGTTACCAATGGTTGCAAAAAAGAATACAGGAACATCCATTGGGATTCAACCTGTTGCCAAAGAAATTCTCTTTGCGTGACCTGCAGAACCTATACGAGGCGATACTGGATACCAAGATGGACCGCAGAAACTTCCGAAAGAAGTTCTTTGCCATGGATTTTCTCATCGATATCGCTGAGATGGAACAAGATGTGCCGCATCGTCCGGGTAAATTATACAAATTCAACTACGATAAATACGAGAAGAAAAAACGGAAATGGGTGGGGATTGATTTTTAGAAGAAAGTTGGTAGTTGGTAGGTGGTAGTCGGTAGTGGGAAATGCGGCTGGAACTACCTTTCGATAGGGACGAAGCAGCAATTGCCTGTTGCCAATTGCCTATTGCCCAGTGGCCGGGGTTGTTGCGAAAAAAAACTTAGACAAATAATTGGAGGTATCGAAAAAAACTTTACTTTGTGTAGATTTTACACATTTCCTTTGTGTAAGATTTACACACCAAACGGATTGCAAATTTTTTTAAAAAACGAAATGCTTGTTTTATGAGAAAGAGTACGAGAAAATTCTCCCGCGTTCTGTTGCTATCTTTTTCCCTGATCTTTTTTTCAGCGGCTGTATTTGCACAAAATACAGTGACGGGTAAGGTAACCGATTCGAAAGATGGTTCACCTGCAGCTGGAATTACGGTTACGGTCAAAGGCACAACAACGGCCGCTCAAACTGCAGCGGATGGTAGCTTTAAGATCAATGCTGCGGCTAATGCCACACTTGTTTTTACAGGGATCGGATTCGCCCGGCAGGAAATTGCTGTTAATGGAAAGGCTACTGTGGATGCAAATCTTGTGCAGGCCAATCAGCAAATGAATGAAGTGGTGGTAGTAGCTTATGGTACCAGGCGTCGGGGAGACCTAACGAGTTCTATTGCTTCCGTTGGTGCAAAGGATTTTCAAAAAGGTGCGATCGCCTCATCCGAGCAATTATTGCAAGGTAAAGTTGCAGGTCTACAGATCACCACAGGAGGTGGTTCTGCAGGTGGTGGAAGTACTATCCGCATTCGCGGAGGAGCTTCTCTAAATGCAAGTAATGATCCGTTGATCGTGATAGATGGTGTGCCGGTTGATAATAATAACCTGCCCGGTTCTGCAAATTTGCTAAATACGATCAATCCCAACGACATCGAATCAATAAGCGTATTGAAAGATGCATCTGCGACCGCACTTTACGGTTCAAGGGCGTCGAATGGTGTTCTTATCATCACCACAAAAAAAGGTCAAAAGGGCAAAGTAAGATTCAATTTTAATACACAGTTTTCATCAGGCATGATCGCTAAAAAGGTGAAGGTTCTTACCGGTGATCAGATCCGCGACATTATAAATGCAGATGCTGCTGCCACAGGAAGCAACACTTTTAAAAATCTCCTGGGTTCAGAAAATACTGATTGGCAAAGTGAGATATACCAAAATGCAATGGGTAGTGATAATAACCTCAGCGCAAGCGGCGCCTTCGCTAATATTCCATTCCGGATATCAGGAGGTTATTTAAATCAAAACGGGATATTAAGAACAGATCATTTTGAACGTATGTCAGGCGCTTTAAACTTGTCGCCCAAATTACTTACTGATCACCTTTCTATTAATTTGAATGTTAAATACGCACACACCAAAAACAGGTTTGCCAATGGCGGAGCAGTTGGTTCAGCAGTTAGTTTTGATCCAACACAACCCGTGATGGATAATTTTGCACACGGTGCAGGAAGATGGGGCGGTTATTTTGAATGGCTGCAACCGGGCACCACATTGCCGGTAGACCTGTCGACACGCAACCCGGTGGCATTACTGGAGCTAAGGCATAATACTTCTGCAGTGAACAGGGTTATTGGCAATGTTCAACTGGATTATAAACTTCATTTTTTCCCTGACCTGCATTTGCAGGCAAATGTTGGCGTCGACTGGGAAAAGGGTAGCGGCAATGACAACAGGGATTCCATTATGGCCACCGACTATCATACAAAAGGCAGGTATGCATATTACAAACAAAGCAAACAAAATACTTTGGCCGAATTGTCTTTGTTTTATTCCAAAGAGATCAAAAAACATAAGATAGATGTATTGGCCTTACATGGCTACCAGGATTTTTTCACTGATGTAACAGACTTTCCTGCTTATGGACAAGATGGAGTTTTGATTGCTACCAGCGTTCCAACATTTGCAACTGATAAGCCGGAATATATACTTGAGTCTTATTTGGGCCGCATCAACTATTCTTATAATAGTAAATTTTATGTAACAGGATCAGTTCGTAGGGATGCGAGTTCTAAATTTTCAAAAGAAAATCGCGTAGGTTATTTCCCGGCAGTTTCTGCTGCATGGAAATTAAAGGAAGATCTGTTTAAGAATACGAATGTGGTTAGTGACCTGAAAGTTCGCCTAAGCTGGGGTATCACCGGCCAACAGGATATTAGCGCAACAGGCGGTAGCTTTAACCCGCTGTATCCATACCAAACAACATACGCATTCAGTAATGACCAGGCCCAATACCAGTTTGGTTCAACTTTTTACAGTTACTTACGCCCCAGGGCTTATGATCCAAACATTAAATGGGAAACAACAACTACTACCAATTTGGGACTGGATTTTGGATTCCTGAATAACAGAATCTCTGGTTCAGTTGATCTTTACAATAAAAAAACAAAGGACCTGATAGGCCCTAAAAATGAAGCGCCGGGACAAAATTTCGATATCTTGATCTTTACCAATATCGGTAGTCTTACTGTTAAAGGCGTTGAGTTCTCTTTGAATACCACCCCAGTTAAAACAAAAAATGCTACCTGGGACTTTGGGTTTAATGTATCATACAATAAGGTTAAGATCACCGACCTGGGTTTAAATACGATCGCCAGTCCGGTGAGTGGCATCAGCGGCGGTACGGGTAACCAGATCGGCGTGAATGCAGTTGGTTATGCTCCCGGCACATATGCTGCCTACAAACAGATATACGATGCGGCAACAGGAAAACCGATCGAGGGTTTGTATGATGATCTCAACAGGGATGGCGTAATTGATTCAAAAGATATCTATTACTATAAAAAGCCTGCACCAGATGTACTGCTTGGAATGAGTACACAGTTTACTTATAAAAAATGGTTATTGGGCTTAGCTGCACACGGCTCATTTGGTAATTATTTGTACAACAACTATAATTCAAATAGCAGTGTTCTTCGCTCTATTAAAAACCCGATAAACTTTATAGGTAATGCTAGTGTTAATTACCTGGAAACGGGTTTTGTAAATAACCAATACCTTTCAGATTATTATATTGAGAATGCTTCTTTCTTAAGGCTGGATAATATTAATATTGGGTATAATGCCGGCAAAGTGTTTAACAAAAAAGCGACCTTACGTGTAACGGGAAGTGTACAGAATGTTGTTGTGGTCACTAAATATTCCGGGTTGGATCCTGAAAACTCTTCCCAAAGCGGAGTAGACAATAATATTTATCCACGCCCCCGTGTTTTTTCACTTGGCTTCAATTTAGATTTCTAAAACGATTAAATCGCTTTATATGAAAAATAAAATAATTCTTGCGTTTGTTGTGGTGATCACCATCACATCCTGTGCAAAAAAACTGGACCTGGTTCCGGTAAACGATCTTACACCTGATAAAGTGTATTCCACTGCCGCAGGCTACAAAGCGGTACTGGCTAAGGTCTATGGGGGATTGGCATCAGGCGGTAACCAGGGACCCGCAGGTCAACCTGATATCAGCGGTAACCTGGACGAAGGTTCACAGATCGCATTCATCCGTCCTTATTTCAATTGTGAAGAATTGCCTACCGATGAGGCCGTTGTTGCATGGAATGACCAAACCATCCACGATTATCATAACTTATCTTTCACTAGCGGCGATCCTTTTTTGAAAGGTATGTATGCAAGGCCTATGTACAACGTTACATTGGCAAACGAATATCTCAGGAACTCCACTGATGCTGTTGTAGCAGCTAATGGTATTACGGGAGCGGATGCCGCAGCGATCAAGGCGTCAAGAGCAGAAGTGCGTTTCCTGCGTGCTTTCAACTATTGGTTAATGATGGACCTTTTTGGAAAATCTTCATTTGTTACCGAAGCAGATATAATAAATGGTCCATTGCCTGCTGAGATCAGCCGCACAGCTCTTTTTAGTTATGTAACAAGCGAATTGAGAGCGATAGAGAGCGAACTGGCTCCGGTAAAAACCATCGAATATGGCAGGGTTGACCAGGGTGCTGATTGGGCATTGTTAGCCAGGGTATATTTAAATGCTGCGGTTTACACAGGTACGCCGCGTTACGATAGTGCACTTATATACGCCAGCAAAGTAATTGGCGGTGGCTACTCATTACAATCTGGTTATGGAAAATTATTTATGGCAGACAATGATGCGCAAAAAAATGAATTCATTTTTGCGGTTCCTATTGATGGTTTGCATACACAAGGTTATGGTAACACCACATTCTTAACCCATTGCCCTTCGGGTGACGAAGCTGCTACCGATTATGGTGTAGGTGGTGGTGGCTGGTATGGATACCGGGCAACTGCCGGATTGCTGAATCTATTTGCAGATAAAACGGGCGCTACTGATAAAAGAGCAATGTTCACTACTTCAAAATATGGCACCAGTCCCGCGCAAATACAAATCAACGATATCAGCAATTTCGACCAGGGACCGCATGTAGTAAAATATGTAAACAAAAGATTTGATGGTGCTGCAATTCATGATCCAACAGGTTATTTTGCGGATATTGATTTTCCGATATTCCGTCTTTCCGAAATGTATCTTATCTATGCAGAAGCGACATTGAGAGGAGCAACAGGTGGAAATACTACCACAGCATTGGCTTATTTAAATTTGATAAGGGCCAGGGCTTATCAGGGCGTGGCCCAGGGGCAATTGACTTCTGCTGATCTTACACTGCAAACGATCTTAGACGAACGCGGACGTGAATTATATTGGGAAGGCCATCGCCGTACTGACTTGGTAAGATATGGCCTGTTAACAACGGGTACTTATCTATGGCCATGGAAAGGTGGAGTTGCTTCGGGCACAGCCGTGGATTCAAAATATAATTTGTTTCCAGTTCCAATAACTGTGTTGCAAGCAAATCCTAACCTGCATCAAAACCCCGGATATTAATTCAAGTCGAAATAATTAAAAAAGCGTTTTATGAAAAATATTATAAAATTATTGTTCGGAACGATCTTCACAGCAGCGACCTTTTTGTCTTGCTCAAAAGATGAAAACAAGAATTTTTATGAAGGTGGCACAGCACCTGTGTTGTCGGCCTCATCTACTGCCGCGCTGGTATTGTTGGTGACCAACAAAAATAATGTAGCCGTTACATTCAACTGGACGAACCCCAACTACCAGTTTACTTCGGGTATCAGTTCGCAGGATGTTTTTTATACGCTGCAGATCGACACAACGAATTCCAATTTCACCAATCCAGGCAAAGCTGAAATAGCTATCGCCAAGGACCTGAGCTATGGCATACTCGTTGGCGACCTCAATAGCAAATTGCTGGCAATGGGATTGCTGGAAAATGTGCCGCATAATGTGGAGTTTAGGTTGAAAGCAACATTGGTCAATTCAACTGTTCCTTTATATTCCAACGTAGTGAAGATCGTTATCACTCCTTATCTTGACGTGGTGTATCCGGTACCTGCAAATTTATATATCACCGGTAGTGCTACTCCGGCGAGTTGGCAGTGTGGTTGTGGAGAGCCGCCATTGGCAAGTCAAACATTCACCAAGGTAAGTTCCTCGAAATTTGAACTCAACCTTGTTCTTTCAGCAGGCAACTCATACCTTTTCCTTCCCGTTTATGGAAGCTGGAGCGCAAAATACGGAGGTACTGGCGCTAACAATACCAATAATGTCAACGGGGATGCTTTTAAACCCAATGGTGGCGACCTGTTGGCTCCTCCTGTAACTAAGTCGTATAAGATCACAGTGGATTTCAAGACCGGTCAATTTACCGTTCAATAAAACCTTTTCAACACCTGATTGTGAACAGAAAAAAAAATATTATGAAACAATTTTCAAAATTCCTGTTAGCAGCGTTTGCAGTTACCACATTTTTTGCGGCGTGTAATAAAATAGATCCCGCTCCTCCGTTGCCGCAATATGCGTTGGGAGTATCCCCGGTATTGACCAGTTCTGTTACTACCATTGCACCCCTGGTAGCAGACTCCAATAAATCGGTGGTTACTTTTACGTGGACCAACCCCATGTATTCCAATGATTCGAACACCACGAGATATATTCTCCAGATCGATTCGGCTGGAAGGAATTTTTCAAAAGCTGTTTCAACAACCATCATTGGCGGCAGAAGCAAAAGTTTCTTGGCAAAAGAGATCAATGCGATGGCGCTTAGTCTTGGTTTCAACTTCAATGTTCAATATAATGTTGATGTGAGGATACTTTCTTCCTACAACAACAACAACGAACAGTATAAATCTAACACCGTAACACTAAAAGTTACACCTTATGTTACGCCTCCAAAAGTAGTTCCACCCACTTCCAATAAATTATTCCTTGTAGGAGATGCAACTGCAACTGCCTGGAATAATCCGGTTGGCGCCGGACAGCAATTCACACGTTTGGATTCAGTGACCTATGAGGGTGTATTCTACCTGAATGGCGGAAAAGAATACCTGATGCTTCCTGTTAATGGCGACTGGACCCACAAATTTTCCGTAGCGGATAAAACGCTTTCTGGTTTGAATACCGGTGGTGTTTTTGGTTACGATCTCAGTGATAATTTCCCTGGCCCTGTGGCTACCGGAACTTATAGAATAAGAGTGGATTTTCAACACGGAACATTTACCGTTACCAAGATCAAACAATATGGTTTGCTTTGGGTTCCGGGCGATTACCAGGGATGGAATCCAGGCTCAGCGCCAAACTTAGGTTCGCCTAATGCTGATGGTGTTTATCAGAGTTATATCAACATTCCAGCAGGTGGAAGCAATGAATTTAAGTTCACCAATCAAGCCGACTGGAATGGAACAATTTATGGAGGTGCCGGCCCAGGTGTTTTAAGCACTAGTGGTGGTAACCTTACTGTGCCTACTGCAGGTTTTTATAAGATCGATGCAAATACTACGGCATTAACATGGTCTGCCAAAAAAGTAACCTGGAGCCTGATCGGAAGTTTTGCTGCAAGCAACTGGAACAATGATATAGCGATGACCTACGACGCAGGAAACAAATGGTGGATAGGAACGATCAACGTTACCGCAACGGATGAATTCAAGTTCAGGGCAAACAACGACTGGACATTGAATTATGGCGACACTGGTGCTGATGGCAGCCTGGAAGAAGGTGGAGATAATATCAAAAACCTTACTGTAGGTTCGCACACGATCACTTTGTTCCTGACCAACGCGGGATATTACACTTATAGGATTCAATAGATGTGCAACTAATAATAAATAAAAAAACGTCTTCAGTAACGAAGGCGTTTTTTGTTTTAACGACAATTCAGTCATTTCGACGAAGGAGAAATCTATTTTAATATTTTGTACCAGATTTCTCCTTCGTCGAAATGACAGATGCGGATGTTTAATTTTACAAATCGAAATCGTAAAACATGTCCAGGATATTTTTTCTTTTCTGCCTTTTTAATACTGCCTTCTACGCTTCCTGTGATAAGGCAAGTAGCCAGGTTGCCGTAACTCCCCGCGTGTTTTACAGTCCTGCTAAATTTGTAATGGGCACAGATATGTCTTATGTAAATCAAGTAGAGGATTATGGAGGAATTTATAAAGACTCCGGACACAATAAAGATCCGTTTGTGATCTTCAAAGATCATGGCGCTAATTTGGTTCGCGTACGCTTATGGCACAATCCCCAATGGCTTGCGCCGTTGAACAGCGGAAAATTATATAGCGATATTGTCGATGTTGAAAAAACGATCCGGCGTGCGAAGCAGGCGGGTATGTCGGTCAGCCTCGATCTGCATTATTCCGATACCTGGGCCGACCCTGCCAATCAAACGATGCCGGCAGCATGGAATGGACTAAACTTAACAGTTTTAAAAGATTCTGTTTACAATTACACGCTTTCCGTTTTAAATTATTTCAAAGCGAAAAATTTAACGCCTGAAATGATACAGATAGGAAACGAAACCAACCAGGGCATGCTTTGGCCCGTTGGCAAAACATCTGGCAGTAATTTTACTTCCTTCTGTGAATTATTAAAGGTTGGCATCAAGGCGGTAAGAGATTTTTCTCTTAGCTCAACCATCAAACCGCAAATTATTTTGCACGTTGCTCAATTACAGAATGCTGATTTCTGGCTGGCGCAGGTTCTTGCTGGTGGAGTAACTGATTTTGATGTATTGGGACTTTCGCATTATTCAAAATGGAGTACGATCAATACGATGGGAGCTATCACAACCACCATCGCCAGGCTGAAAACAAATTCAGGGAAAAAAGTAATGATCGTAGAAACTGCTTATCCATTTACTACAGCGAATGCTGATAGCTATACAAATGTCATTTCAGGCGGAGATGCAATGGTGGCGGGCTATCCCATTACACCCGATGGGCAATACCAATACATGAAAGACCTTACCCAGGCTGTTATTGCGGGTGGCGGAACGGGGGTGATGTATTGGGAGCCGGCATGGATAACATCCGGCTTGCATGATCTTTGGGGAACAGGAAGCAGTTGGGAAAACAATGCGTTCTTTGATTTCAGTGGTAATAGAATTCAGGGGATGGAGTATATGACTTATCCGTACCAGTTCTAAATCTATTTCATATTTAGGTGTTGCGCAATTAGTTTTTTTCAAAAAGCATTTAACGCAAGACATTTGCCTCCACAGCCGGCGGGCTGCGTACCTGCTTCGGCGCTGCATTTGCTTCTTTCAAAAAATATGCTGCGCATTTTTTGAATCCCGCCTTCGGCGTGACCGAACCAAATGAGGCGCCTCCACAGCTACTGTATAAAAGTGGCCGCGAGAACCTTCGCTTAGATGTAGAATTACTAAAGCTGAGTTTACAGTAGTGCAAAAGCAAAATCAGGGAACTGTCCGGAAAATTGGATGTAATAATTTTCCGGTCGCCTTTTTTGTTTCTTTTTTGGCGAAGCAAAAAAGAAAAATCTTAAGAGCCTTGTAATGATACAACATGTTCAATGTTACATCCTTAGATTCTAGAACTTGAAATACACAAACAATCTCCCAAAATTCTTCGAATCATTTTCAATGCGATGATACAGTGGCTTGATATGGGGCAGTTGTAAAAAGCGTTCTACTTTCTTTCTTAACTGCCCGCTGCCCTTACCAGGAATGATCTCTACTTCACGGATCTTTTTATCGATGGCGTCTTCAAAGGCTTTGAGAAGGGCCTTGTCGATGGCGTAACTGTTGTTGTAAATATCGTGGAGGTCTACTTTTATTCTTGCCATCTGAGGAATAGTTTATTTGCTAGAAAAAAAACTGCATCGATAATGAACTCCGGAGGAGTTGCGTGTTTATAGTAAAAAGCACGACCCGCTTGTGTTAGCTCCGTAGGAGCTATGTGACCATAATTTTACGTAACTCCTACGGAGTTGAAAAACGTCCACACTTCATTTTCTATAAACACGTTGCCCCTCTGGGGCTCATTACTACCAACTAATAACCGTCAGCTACCAACTTTATACCCGTTTTCTCTAAACTTATTTTGCGTTCTCTGTACAATTTTCCCGTCGTCATCTTAAATGTCTTCTTGCTCATGCTAAAGAAGGAATAAATCTCATCGGGAGAACTTTTATCGTGATAGGGAAGATAACCGTCGTTCTCTTTTAATAACCGAAGGATCTTTTCGCTTTCATCTTCAACGCGATTGTAGCCAGGTTTTCCGGCTGAAACATCGATACGCCAACGATCAGCACCTGTTTTATCTTCGGAATATATTTTTTTGATGAATCCTTTGAAACGGTCGCCGGTTGTGATCTCGCGGTAGATCTCGTTGTGATGCAAAACACCGGTATGTTGATTGTTGATGATGCACACATAACCGATATCAGTGCGGCGGTAAACCACCAGGTCAACGATATCCATTTCCTTTACCGTAATATCTTCATTGCTCAGGAAGGGTTCTATTTTTTCCGTTGCGGCCAAACGCCCGGTTTGTTCATCGAGGTATATCTTCACCAGGTATTCACCATTCGGTATCATGCCTCGCTGTTGCTTGGACTTAGGTACAAACAGGTCCTTCATCAATCCATTGTCAAGGAAGGCACCTTGTGGGTTTACCGAAACTGTTCTCAACTTCACAATATCGCCGAGTATTCCCTTGGGTCGTTGGGTGGTGGCGATAAGCCTGTCTTCACCATCGTGATAAAGAAATACATTCAGCTCGTCGCCGATCTTGGCACCTTCGGGAACAAATCGCTTTGGCAATAATATCCCTTCCGCGCCATCATCAAGGTAAAGTCCAAAAGCCACTTCCCGGGCTACTTTTAGTGTGTTGTATTCGCCTACTTTTATCATTTGATGTAAAGATAAGCTTTCAAACAACCTATAAGGTTCCCGGAAAGAGCTTTTAAAATGAAAGCATGTACCGGGAACCTTATAGGTTGAATTCGTAGCCAGGATGGCACGGTTTTTACTAAAAATAAAAGGGAGCAGCAACCTTCTAAAAACGGGCGTAACCGAAAAGCCAAACGAGTAGGAAACTAAATAAGCTTATATGTCAACCAATAGCGTTTCCCTCCACAAGGTCCTTAAAGCAAGTCCTGAAAAAGTATACCGGGCATTTACCGATGCTAAAGCCATGGCCACCTGGCTACCTCCTTACGGATACTTGTGCGTTGTTCACCAAATGGAAGTGAAGGTGGGAGGAACATATAAAATGTCTTTCACGAATTTTTCGACCAACAACAGCCATTCCTTTGGTGGAGAATATTTGGAGATCGAGCCAAACAAATTTTTAAAGTATTCGGATAAATTCGACGATCCTAATTTACCGGGCGAAATGATCACCACCGTTTGGCTTGAAAAGGTTTCTGTAGGAACTGATCTCAAAATTACCCAGGAAGGCATTCCCGCTGCTATACCGGCAGAAATGTGTTACCTGGGCTGGCAAGACTCATTGGACAAATTGACAAGACTGGTTGAGCCTGAGATCCCGGATGCTTAGCTGCTTTCGTAATCCTGTCGGCGGTCGATAGACCCCGACAGCGGTTACGAAAGCGAAACGTACTTTTGACTTCAGAAATCTTATTGTCATCCAGACGCAACCGCCGACAGGGTCTATGGACCGCTGCCGGGGTTTGCTTATCGACCACTATCGGCCCTAAATTCAGTATCTTCACAAAAAAATTCGAGATTTTGAAGTTTATAGAGTTTGGCTTTGACGAAAGATTGATGGAAGGGATCGACGCCTCCGGCTATGAAGACGCTACCCCCGTTCAGGAACAAGTGATCCCGCTGATAATGGCGGGCAATGATATCATCGCTTCGGCGCAGACGGGCACCGGCAAAACAGCCGCTTTCTTATTACCCCTGATCAATAAAATACTCACCGATCCACATGAGGATCACACCAACAATGCACTGGTGATCGTACCCACGCGTGAGCTGGCCATACAGATAGCGCAACACATGGAGGGCCTTTCTTATTTTTCCTCGGTAAGTTCGATCGCGGTCTTTGGCGGCGGCGATGGCAATGCATTTGTACAGGAGAAAAAAGCATTGAGCCATGGCGCAGACATCGTGATATGTACACCCGGCAAAATGATGGCGCATATCAAAATGGGCTATGTAAAATTGGCAGGACTAAAATACCTTGTATTGGATGAAGCCGATAGGATGCTCGACATGGGATTCTATGACGACATCATGTTCATCATCAGCAACCTTCCAAAAAAAAGACAAAACCTATTGTTCTCGGCCACCATGCCGCATAAGATAAGGGAGATGGCAAGAAAGATATTGCATGATCCCAAGGAAGTGAATATCTCCATCAGCAAGCCGCCCGAAAAGATCATACAGGAAGCATTCATTGTTTATGATACGCAAAAGATACCACTGGTAAAACATCTGCTGAAGAAAAAGAACTTTAAGTCGGTGTTGATATTTTGTAGCAGTAAGATAAGTGTGAAGCAACTTACCCGTGAATTAAAACGCGGCGGGTTATTGGCCGATGAGATCCACAGCGACCTCGAACAAAGCAATAGGGAAGAAGTGTTGATGAAATTCAAAAGCGGCAGGTTGCCCATCCTCGTTGCAACAGATATTCTTAGTCGCGGTATCGACATCGACAATATCGACCTCGTGATCAACTACGATGTGCCGCACGATGGTGAAGATTATGTGCATCGTATCGGTAGAACCGCCCGTGCGGAAGCAGATGGTACCGCATACACATTCGTGAGTGTAAAAGAGCAACGCAAATTCCACGCTATAGAAAAATTATTGGGCAAATCCGTTACCAAGGCCGAAGTGCCCCAGGAATTTGGTGAAACGCCACAGTTCAATACTGTAGCGGCTCCCAGGCAGGGAGGGGGCGGAAGGAATTTTAGAAAGCCGATGCCTTCCCGGAATAATAATAGACGTTAAGATCAGAAAAAAATAAGAAATAAATAATAAGAAATATGGAATATGGAAGTGGGCGGCTTTTCGAGTGGTGTCCGATCTTTAATATTTCGAAGGGTGGCATTTTCTAATGCTGTTGCCCCAACTTTCTTATTCCTTATTCCTTATTTCTTATTTGCTTGTGGTTGGTGAGGACACACAACCACGGCGTTCAAAACTCCTTCCGTGCTTCCGTGCCCTCTGCGGCAAATAAAATATATTTGTAAAAACATATTTCCATCGCTTCCGCTCCAAACATATTAAGCAACCCTATCGAATACATCATCGGCGTAAGCACCCTTCGCGGCGATATGCTACGCAAGGAGCTCAGCATTTTTACTTTCAAAGACCTGCTTGAGCATTTTCCCATTCGTCATGTTGATAAAACCAAGGTTGATAAGATCGGGTCTCTTACTTACAACACCGAATATGCACAGGTTGCAGGAAAGCTCACGTCGCTGGAAGTGCTGGGCGAAAAAAGAGGGCGACGATTGGTCGCAACATTGCGGGACGAAACAGGAGAGATAGAATTGGTTTGGTTCCAGGGCATCAACTGGATACAAAAGGCTTTGCACATCGGGCATCAGTACTTGGTATTTGGAAGACTGACCTTTTTCATGAACCGCCCGCAATTATCTCATCCCGAAATAGAAACTTTCACTCCACAAAAAGCTGGCGGAAAAAATTTCCTGGAACCTGTTTATCCGTCTACCGAAAAATTAAAAACAAAAGGACTGAATGGCCGTGCCATCGGCAAACTTACTTATGCACTGCTACAATTGATCACTGAAAAAGATCTTCCTGAAAATTTGCCGGCATCGATCATCAAACAATATAAATTCATCAGCCGATTCGACGCATACCGATACATACATTTCCCGGCAACGGAAAAACATTATGCGCATGCAGTAAGGCGATTGAAATTCGAGGAATTGTTTTATGCGCAGTTGAGATTGGGACTGATAAAAAGCACAAGACATCGTTTCAGCAAGGGCCTTGTATTTAGCCAGGTGGGCGAATTGTTCAACAGCTTTTACAAAACATCCCTGCCCTTTGAACTGACCGGCGCACAAAAAAAAGTGATCCGCGAGATACGGAAAGATACAGGCAGCGGGAAACAAATGAACCGCCTCTTACAAGGAGATGTGGGCAGTGGAAAAACCATTGTGGCGCTGATGATGATGCTGATGGCCGCCGACAACGGATTTCAAAGTGTGATGATGGCGCCAACAGAGATCCTGGCCCGGCAACATTTTAATAATGTCACGGCTTTGTTGAAAGATCTACCCGTTTGTGTAAAAATGCTGACCGGCTCATCTGTTAGCAGGGAACGCAAGGAAGTATTGAAGTGTTGCGAAGACGGTTCTTTGAATATCCTGATCGGTACCCATGCAGTTATTGAAGACCCGGTTATCTTCAAAAACCTGGGACTTGTGGTGATAGATGAACAGCACAAATTCGGCGTAGCGCAGCGGGCGCAGTTGTGGAAGAAAAATATCATGCCACCGCACGTGCTCGTGATGACCGCAACACCCATTCCGCGTACGCTTGCACTTACCGCTTATGGCGACCTGGATTATAGCGTTATCGATGAATTGCCTCCCGGCCGAAAACCGATCCATACCCTTCATCGCAGTGAAGCAACAAGGCCCTCGGTGATGAGTTTTATCAAAGAAGAAATTGAAAAAGGAAGACAGGTTTATGTGGTGTATCCCCTGATCGAAGAAAGCAGCAAGTCAGACTACGAGAACCTGATGAAGGGATTTGAAGAAGTAAAATCTTTTTTCCCCGAACCGAAATATTGGATCAGCATGGTGCATGGCAAACAGAAAGCCGCACAGAAAGAAACCAATATGCAACGTTTCGTAAAAGGAGACACGCAGATCATGGTGAGCACAACGGTCATCGAAGTGGGAGTGGATGTACCCAATGCAAGTGTGATGCTGATCGAAAGCGCGGAAAAATTCGGACTGTCACAATTGCATCAATTGCGGGGAAGGGTTGGCAGAGGGGCAGAGAAAAGTTTTTGCATATTATTAACAGGCCCCAGAATATCAAATGATGCCCGCGAACGATTAAAGACAATGGTGGCTACCAATGATGGATTTAAGATAGCGGAGAAGGATCTCGAGATCCGTGGCCCCGGCGACATCGAAGGCACGAAACAGAGTGGTATGTTGAGTTTCAAGCTGGCAGATATCGTGCACGACAGGGTTATCCTTGAAGCAGCCAGGGAGTCGGCAGCAAGGATATTAGATGAGGATCCGGATATGGAAATGGCAGAGAATTTGCTGATAAAAAGCTTCTTAAACCAGCAGCAGGGAAAAACGGCATGGAGCAAAATCTCGTAAGTCATTTCTGTTCTCCCCACTATGACCAGCACCAGCCAACTATAGCATTGAAATTATCGTTTTAAATGAGTAAATTGTAAAAAAGGACGTTCTTGAGCATCTTTAGAAAAATAATAATATCATCTTTTTTATTAGCGGCAACATTTTTTGTTGCGGATCGAAGTTTTGGCCAAATGCAGTTCGTAGAAAATAAGGGCCAGTGGGATGACCAGGTAAAATATCGTGGCGACTTTTCCAGTGGTTCTTTCTTTTTGCAGGATAAAGGCTTCAGGGTATTGATACATGATCCCAATGACCTTGCTGCAGTAACGAGTTTGCTGCATGGCCATACAGAGATATCTACCACAAGTCAAAAAGATGTTGTGCTGCATTCCCAGGCTTACGATGTTGATTTCCTCGGCGCTTCGGCCAATATCAGGCACGTGCCCGACAAGATGGAGGCCACTTACAACAACTATTTCCTGGGTTCTGATCCATCCAAATGGAAGGGCGATTGCAAAATATTCGAAGCGGTTACCTACCAAAATGTTTATCCCAATATCGATGTGCGCTATTACAGCAATTCCGGGAATGTTAAATATGATATCATCGTTCATCCCGGGGGCAATATAGATGCGATCGCCATGCGGTACACCGGCGTTGATAAATTAGACGTGAAGAATAAAGAACTGAACATCGGCACTTCTGTTGGAACCGTAAAAGAATTGTATCCCTACAGTTACCAGGTGATCGAGGGCAAACGCGAGACCGTTGATTGCAAGTACGTGGTGAAAAATAATGTCGTTCGTTTTAAAGTGAAGGACTACTCACCAACATCCACGATCGTTATCGACCCTACGCTGATATTCTGCAGCTTCAGCGGAAGCGCAGCCGATAACTGGGGCTACACGGGAACACCGGGTCCCGATGGAAGTTTTTTCATGGGTGGTATTGCCTTTGGTGCAAACTATCCTACTTCTCCCGGCGCATTTCAAACCACTTACGCAGGCGGTACTATTGATGATAATATTGGTTTGGGTTATGATATAGCCATTCTCAAACTTTCTCCCGATGGATCAACCCGTATGTATGCTACGTACCTCGGCGGACGCAAGGGTAATGAGTCTGTTCATAGCATGATGTGCGATGCGCAGGGCAACCTGGTCATTGCGGGAAGAAGTAATTCACCATCTACCGGTAGTGGTAATGATCCATACCCTTTAAAACCTTTGGGAAATACTTTTGGTCCCGGCGGAAACTATGATATTGTGGTCACCAAATTCAACGCAGCGGGAACAGCGATCATCGGTTCCATTAAAGTGGGCGGTTCGGAAAACGATGGGGTTAATATCAGGAGCAAATACGTAGCGCCCGATGGCGATGATGTGACCCGGAGAAATTATGGAGATGATGCGAGGAGCGAAGTCATCATCGCCGGTAACGGGGATATCTGGGTGGCATCATGTACTCAATCCAGGGATTTCCTGGCAACGCCTGGCGCACCGCAAAGCACATTTGGTGGAGGATTCGATGATCCCAATACCGCACATAATCATCATGCGCAAGATGGTGTTATTCTCAGGTTTAATTCCACCCTATCAACAGTTTTATTGAGTACTTATTTTGGCGGCAGCGGAGATGATGCCTGCTTTGTTTTATCGCAAGATCCTGTGACCGGAAATCTTTATGTAGCCGGGGGTACCAATAGCCCGGATCTGCCGGGGGATACTACCGGTGTTTTGCATCCGACATATATGGGAGGAGCAGTGGATGGTTTTGTAACTGAGCTGAAAGCTGATGGAACTGCGTTTGTAAAAACAAGTTATATGGGTACCGGTGGAGCTGATCTTGTGTATGGGATAAAATTTGATAAGTTAGGTTTTCCATATATCATGGGAACAACGACCGGCACATGGCCCGTTGTGGCCGCGCCTTTCAGCAATAACAATAGCAAACAATTTATTGCCAAATTAAAACCTGACCTCTCGGCCTACGTTTATTCAACAATATTTGGATCTTCCTCTTTATTGCCCAATCTTTCTCCAACCGCCTTCCTTGTCGACAGGTGTCAAAACGTGTATGTTTCAGGATGGGGTGGAGGTATCAATAGTGTTAAGAAATATTCTTCAGCAGGAACTTTGGGTATGCCGGAGATCAATCCTTTGCCGGGAATACCAGCAGCGGATGGCTCCGACTTTTTCTTTTTTGTTTTAGAAAAAAATGCACAGAGTCAACTTTTTGGAACTCATTTTGGCCACTTGAATGGAGGAATAGGAGATCATGTGGATGGTGGTACCAGCCGCTTCGATGACAATGGAATAATTTACCAGGCCGTATGTGCCTGTGTTGATGGAGGAGGCCCGTTTCCTACCACTCCGGGCGTATGGTCTCCCAACAATAGATCAGGCGCATGTAACGAAGCAGCAATAAAAATTGAAATGAATTTTTCGGGCGTGGGCGCCAGCGTAAAGGCAACGATAAATGGCGTGATCGATACAATAGGTTGCGTACCGCTCACCGTGAAATTCACGGATACGCTTGCAAAGGGAAAGATGTATATCTGGCACTATGGCGATCAGTACGATACCAAGGTAGATACGACCTATGCTCCAAATAATTCTGCGGGTCACACTTACACCCAAACGGGCAACTATCAGCTGATGCTTGTTTCGATCGATTCGCTTACCTGCAATATTGCTGATACGGCCTATGTAACCGTTAGGGTAGGCAACAATATTGTTGATGCTAATTTTAATTATGTGAAGCTCGACTCATGCAACAGCCTTCGATACCAGTTCAATAATCTAAGCACAGCTTCGTTGCCGAAATTTACCAATCAAACATTCCTTTGGGATTTTGGCGATGGCTCGGCGCCAGTGCGTGCGGGGCTTACCCCTCCTGTGATACACACTTTTCCTTCTATCGGCACATACAAGGTCACGCTCATCGTAGATGATACCACCTATTGCAATGAACCCGATTCGGCGGTGAAGACCGTACGTATCAATCCGAATGTGGTGGCCCGGTTTCAAACACCGGCGATCGGTTGCGTGCCTTACAATGCACAATTCACAAACACTTCATTGGGTGGTACAGATTTTTATTGGGAATTTGGAGATGGGTCGCTGCCTACTTTGAATAACGCACCAACATTTACATACTTGTATCCCAATGTAGGCACTTATAATGTACGATTGATCGCTATCGATACCAGCACCTGCAACAAAGTAGATACGTCGAAATATTTTACGATAACCGTTTCGCCGATACCTACCGCTAAATTTACCTGGACGCCGCAGATACCGATTGCCAACACCCCAACCAGGTTCATCAATCAATCCACTAACGGTGCTATTCGTTATGTGTGGGATTTTGGTGATGGCGAAAATTCTACTGATCCGGGGCCTACGCATCAATATAATGCTACCGGTACCTATCATGCCGTGTTGTATGCATTCAATATTGCAAACTGTGTAGATAGTATTGCACACGATGTTCCGATCATTATTCAACCTTTGCTTGACGTTCCCAATGCGTTCACGCCGGGAAGATTTGGTAAGAACGCTGTTGTGAGTGTATTAGGATTTGGTATTGGTAAGATGGATTGGAGGATCTACAATCGTTGGGGACAAGTGGTATTCCGCACCAGCGACAGACACCTGGGATGGGATGGCACATTTAAAGGGGTGTTGCAACCACTTGACGTGTATACCTACACACTGGATGTAGAATTCACAGATGGCCAAAAGCTGCGAAAGACAGGAGATATTACTCTGTTGAGATAGTTACCAGGAAGGACTGCAATGAGATTGATAAAAAAATCTCTTGTAAAAAAAAGAATAAAAATAATGTCGCTTAAAATAAAAATATTAATTCTTACAGTTTGCGGATTGCAGCTGCTCCCGCCTGTTGCGGGATCGTTGCATGCGCAGGACCTGCATTTTTCGCAGTTCTTCAATTCACCGTTGTTAACTAACCCTGCCAACACAGGCTTTATTCCTGATGCTGATTTCCGCATCGGTGGAAGCTATCGTTCTCAGTGGAACTCGATATTGGCATCGCCCTACAAAACCTCCAGCATTTTTGCTGACGCACAGGTTTTTCGCAACCAGCTGGAGAACGGATGGCTGGGTATTGGCGGCGTTTTGCTTTTCGATCAGGCCGGAAGTGGTAATTTGAAGAGTACAAAACTTTATGGTTCATTGGCCTATCACCAAATGCTTGGCAACAGTAGTTTGGTGTCTGCCGGCTTTAATGTGGGCTGGGCCAATAAGCGTATCGATCCGTCCAGTCTCAAGTTCCCCGCACAGTTCAATGGAAAGTTCTTTGATCAAAACCTTGACCCCGGCGTTATTTTCACGAACTATAATGTGAGTTATCTCGATATACAAGCTGGAATGAACTATGCATACTTTCCACAGGAGAATGTGTATATCAATGCCGGTTATTCAATACATCATGTGAACAGGCCCAAAGAAACTTTCTTTGATGATAATCTTACCGACAACCGGATTGCCATGCGGCATATTGGTTTTGTGAATGCGATCTTAAAAGTGAATGAGCGATTGATCGTTAGTCCGAATATTTATTTCACCACGCAGGCAAAATCCACCGAACTGGTAGGAGGGATGATCGGCAATTATAATTTATCGGAGTTTGGGGAGAAGCAGTTGATAGCGGGATTGTATTATCGTTATCGCGATGCTGCCATTCCCGTTCTGGGACTAGAAGTATCCAACACAAGATTTACTTTCAGCTATGATGCCACCATGTCAAACCTGAACCAGTACAATGGTTATAAAGGTGGATTTGAAATAAGCATAATCAAGAAAGGATTCTATCCTGAGAACAAAGACAGGCAGTCGATGTGCCCGAGTTTTGCAGGATTCTAGAAAATAAGTCTTTAGTCGGGAGTCAGGAGTCGGCACTGCAAACTCCGACTCCTGACTAAAGACTAAAGACTTACTCTTTATCTATCGTGATCTTAAAATTCTTCTCCTTAGTATACTTCCTATACTTATCTGCCACATTCTCTGGCTGTTTTTTCCCGTTGATATAAAGGTCCTCGCCTTTGTATTCAATAGAGAAGCCTTCCTTCGTGTTGATGAGCCCGTCTTTTTCCATCTCGTTGAACATGGTCTTGATCTGTTTCAATTCTTCTTTTCCTTCAGCAATACCCTTCTTTGCTTCTTCCATGACCTTATTCATGTCGATCTTTTTGATCTCGGCCTTGCTTTTTTCGATCTCCAGTTTTGCCTTCTCTATTTCTTTGCTGATCTCCTTCATGTCGATATCTTTTATCTCGATCTTTGCTTTTTCTAGCTCACCCCTTGCTTCTTTTAATGCATCGTTGATCTCGGCGCTGTGTTTATCCCAATCAATTTCCTTCATCGAAGATTTTACGTCGCCAAGTATCTTATCGAGATCGACGCTCTTTATTGAATTATTGACATCCTTCATTATTTTTTCCATGTCGATATCCTTCATGATCTTTTCCATATCGATGGACTTCATGGCGTTTTCGATGTCTTTTTCGATCTTGGTGAAATCGATGTTCTTTAACGCATCCTGAACTCCCGACATGACCTTGGTGTCGAGATTGTTCATGAGTTCGTCAAAATCTTTCATCTTCATGTGGCCGCTTTGGTTTTTGTCGGGCACGGTATCCGTGTATGATTGCTCCTGGTCATACTTACCGTGAACTAAGGGAGAATCCTGGAAAGACATCAGGATGACGCCCAGCAACAGGGCTGGCGTGAGGCTCAGAAAGGCCTTTTGGTGCTTTAAAATGAATTTTTTCATGGCTTTACTTTAAGTTGGTTAACGTTTGCCCGGCCGGTAGGACGGGATTAAATACGAACAATTTCGTAACAAATATAATCAGCGATTTTAATTAATGCAATGCGTTAATAAAATTTAACAAATCGAATAGCGTGCTGCTTCTGGTCAACATTTCAATAACTCACTATTTTATACGATTTTTACACAAATAATGTTACATGCAGACCGCAGTAGAAGGGAATAAACAAGCGATAGGCCAAATAGAACAGTTCAAAGAGATCGTAGGTGATGCCTGGGTTTTTGTTGATGCGGAAAGCCTGGATAAATATGCGCACGACGAAACGGAAAACCTGCATTTCCCGCCCGACATCGTGATAAAGCCCCGCACTGCAGAAGAGATCGGCGCCATCATGGCCATTTGCAACGAACATCGGATACCGGTTACTCCAAGAGGTGCCGGCACTGGACTGAGCGGAGGAGCACTGCCACAATTTGGCGGAGTGTTGATCTCTACCGAACGCATGAATTCCATTATCAACATCGACGAAAGAAATTTACAAGTAATAACAGAACCGGGAGTGATCACCGAAGTATTACAAAATGCGGTGAAAGAAAAAGGATTGTTCTATCCACCCGATCCCAGCAGCAGGGGCAGTTGTTTTATTGGTGGAAATATCGCGGAGAATAGCGGTGGACCCAAAGCGGTAAAATATGGCGTTGTAAAAGACTATGTATTGAATCTCGAAATGGTACTGCCAAATGGCGAGATCATCTGGACGGGAGCCAATGTGTTGAAAAATTCTACAGGTTATAATTTAACGCAGCTGGTTGTTGGTAGTGAAGGCACCTTGGGTATTGTTACTAAAATAGTATTGAAGCTGCTTCCTTTTCCCAAACACGATCTGCTGATGCTCGTGCCTTTCAATTCCTTGGAAAAAGCAGGTGAGGCGGTGAGCGCCATATTCAGAGCGGGTTTCATTCCAAGTGCATTGGAATTGATGGAAGTTGATGCACTAAAGATCGTTAGCAAATTTGTTGACAGTACAGCTGTGCCGGTAGCCGATGATGTGGCTGCTCATCTTATCATTGAAGTAGACGGCAATCATCCCGAAACACTGATGAGCGAGATGGAATCTATTTCGGCGTTGTTGACGGAATTTAATTGCGGAGAAATATATTTTGCAGATGATGCCCAACAAAAGGCCGAGCTCTGGAAATTACGCCGCCGTGTGGCCGAAGCAGTTAAGATCGATGGTTATACTATTGAAGAAGATACTGTTGTGCCAAGGGCCGAGTTGCCGGCATTGATACGCGGCGTGAAGGCTTTAGGAAAGCAATATGATTTTCGTGCGGTATGCTATGGACATGCCGGCGATGGTAATCTTCACATCAGGATAAAAAAGCCGGGAAGTATTTACAGTCTTGATAATCCCGACGTGATCCCCGCGCTAACCGCATTATTTGAACTGGTGAAAAGCCTCGGAGGCACCATCAGCGGTGAACATGGAATCGGGTTGGTACAAAAAGCATACATGCCGGTGATGTTTCCCGAAGCAAATATGGAATTGATGAGAGGCATTAAAAAAATATTTGATCCCAATAATATATTGAACAGCGGTAAAATATTTGACAACTAATTAAACTTTACTCTCGGAAACTACTCCAACGGGTTCCCATCCATCTAAACAAAAATACATACTCATGAAAAAAACGTTTTTAATTCTATTGTTATCCGGTCTCGCATTCCATTCCATTGCCCAGGATGAAAAAAAAGAAAAGGAAGAAACCACTAAAGGAAAATTCAAGAAAGAGAATCTTTTCACCGGCGGCGACCTTACCGCTTCCTTTTACAGTGGAGGAACCGTGCTCGGTATCAGTCCCTATTTTGGCTATAGCATCAACAGGTATATTGATGTAGCTGCATCCTTCGGCTTCAATTACGTTTCGGAACGTAATTATTTTTACGAGGGTGATAAGCTAAGGCAAAACGATCTTAGCCCCGGCGCATTTGTTCGCATATTTCCTGTTCATTTCCTCTTTGTTCAGGCTCAATACGAACACAATTTTATCCGGCAGAAGTATGTTCCAGTCGCCGGCACGGGGCCTGATGAGATCTTACGTTTTGATGCCAATAGCGTATTGTTAGGTGGGGGTTACACCACCGGAAGGCGCGACGGAGGAAATACCTTTTATTATTTTTCGGTGATGTTTGATGTTACACGGGTAGCTGAGTCGCCGTATGTGGACGGTCAAGGGAGAAGTATTCCTATCATAAAAGCCGGTATCAATATCGGTTTGTTCCAGGAGAAACAACGCACCAAGCATGGACGGTGGTAGTTCGGTCAGCAGGTGCCAGTTTGCAGTTCGCATTGCCCATTGCCCACTGCCCACTGGCTAAAGCAGGTGTGGCAGCATCTCAGGTACAGCGTCAAGTATAACGATCTTGTCTTCGATCTTATCGTATAAAAAATTCTCAACCTGCATGTGTTTGATATGTGCGATCAGGTGATCATAATATCCCGCGGTATTCAGAATGAATATTTTTTTATCATGGATGCTCAATTGATTCCAGGTTAGCATTTCAAACAGTTCATCCAGTGTACCAAAGCCACCAGGGAGGATGATGGCTGCATCGCATTTATCGTAGAGCATCAGTTTACGGGTGTGCATGCTATCAACAATGATCAGTTCTGTGATGCCTTCATGATGGTGTTCCCATTCGGTGAGTGCCTTGGGGATAATGCCGATCACTGCACCGTCTCTTTCCAGCACCGCATTGGCCACTGCGCCCATGATCCCTTTGTTGCCGCCGCCATAAATGAGCGTTATATTTTCTTTGGCCAACAACCATCCCAACTCTCTTGCCTGCTGTTCAAACAAAGGGTTATTCCCGCTTTTGGAGCCACAAAAAACCGCCAGTGAGCCGATCCGCATAACCGTAGCATTTAATTATCAGCAAAGACACAAATATTTTCTCTATTTTCAATTTTAATTTTAAGTAAACAGCTACGATGTCACCTTACATTTTGTTATCTTTTGTCTTAGGCTATTTCATCCTCTTATACATTGTTGCATGGTACACCAGCCGAAACTCCAACAATGAATCTTTTTTTATTGGTAACAAGAAAAGTAATTGGATGCTGGTGGCCTTCGGAATGATCGGCACCTCGTTAAGCGGTGTCACATTTGTGAGCGTACCAGGAAGTGTTGGAAATATTGCAAAAGAAGGAGCGATGCCCGGCGCTTTAAGTTATTTTCAGGTAGTCATTGGTTATTTTATTGGTTATATAATAGTGGCCTTCGTGTTGTTGCCGCTGTATTATAAAATGAACCTCACTTCAATTTATAATTATTTAAAACAGCGATTTGGCAACTGGGCTTATAAAACGGGCGCTTCATTTTTTATCTTGTCACGCACTGTTGGAGCTACAGCGAGGTTATATCTGGTGATCAACATATTGCACGTTTTCATCCTTTCACAGCTGCATATCCCTTTTTGGGTTTCAACAGCGGTAGTACTGCTTATGATCTTGCTGTATACTTTTGAAGGCGGAGTGAAAACGATTGTTTATACAGACACACTGCAAACCTCTTTGATGATCATCGGCATGATCGTTTGCGTGATCTACATCTTGTCAAACATGAATTTTTCAGTTACCGATGCGGTGAATGCTATGGAAGCAAAAAGCCTGACTAAAATATTCAATACAGATGTCAACAGTGGAGGATTTTTTATCAAACAGATCATTGGCGGGGCTTTCATCACCATTGCGATGACGGGACTCGACCAGGAGATGATGCAAAAAAATATCAGCGTAAAGAACCTGAAAGACTCGCAAAAGAATATGCTGACATTCAGTATAACACTTGTATTTGTGAATCTTCTATTCCTATTGCTAGGTGGACTATTATATCTCTACGCGTATCAAAATGGCGCTGAATTTAAATCTGTCGATGGTGCGTGGGGATTTTTTCACAATGGCGCCCTGGTTACAGGCGACAGGCTTTTCCCTTCGGTAGCATTGGGGTTATTGCAACACATGCCAACATTCATATCAGTGATCTTTATCATCGCCCTGATCTCAGCATTGTTTCCCAGCGCTGATGGAGCACTGACAGCATTGACCTCTTCTTTTTGCATCGACATACTCGGATTGAAACAACGCGATGACTTGAATGAAAAACAAAAAAAGAAGATCCGGATGAGCGTTCATCTCACTATGACAGTAATATTTTTTGTTTGTGTGCTAATGTTCTGGATGATCGACAGCCGGTCGATAATTGATAAAATACTTAATCTTGCCGGTTACACATACGGTCCGCTACTTGGATTATTTGCTTTTGGCATACTTACAAAACGGCAACTCCCAAACAGCTTTATAATCGCTTTGATTGCTATTATCAGCCCAATAGCCTGTTATTTTTTACAAACAGAGGCACCGCATTTCCTTGGAGGATATGTTATCGGAATCGAGATACTGATCATCAATGGGTTACTCACTTTTATCGGCTTGTTAACAATATCAAAAAAGCAATAAAAACCAAATATTTCGCTGTACTTTTGCGTTGTTAGTAAGTGCCATTCTTCACTTTTTGCTCGTGCGGAATGGCATTGTATTTTAAACCCGTCCGAACGGCCTGGGCCATTTGGATGCATAACCAGTTTTTATCTTAATGGAATTAGTAAACCAGCTTGTTGAAGATTACGCAAAGCAAAATACTGCTCCGTTGGATGAGGTATTGCAGGAGGTAGAAACATTTACCTTGGCCAATCATCCACATGCACAGATGCTGAGCGGGCATGTTCAGGGAAAGTTGCTGGAGATGATCAGCAAGATGATACAGCCTCGCCGCATTTTGGAGATCGGCACATTTACAGGCTTTAGCGGATTGTGCCTTGCAAAAGGTTTGAAAGCAGATGGAATATTACATACACTTGAATTGAGAGAAGAAGACGCGGCTACTGCAAGAAAATATTTTCAGCAGGCAGGCGCCGATAATATTCAGTTGCATGTCGGTGATGCATTGGAAATAATTCCAACGCTTAAAGAGGAGTGGGACCTGGTATTCATTGATGCCGATAAGGTGAACTACATTAATTATTACGAATTAACTTTGCCATCGATCAGGAAGGGCGGATGGATACTGGCCGATAACGTATTTTTTCATGGAGAAGTTTTGGAAACACCTGTTAAAGGCAAAAATGCCATCGCCATTCGTGCATTCAATGAGCATGTAGCAAAGGACGAGAGGGTAGAGCAAATAATACTTACAGTAAGAGACGGGCTGATGCTCATTCAAAAAAAATGAAAATGAAAAGGACATTTGCTATCATAATTTTCTTTTTTACTGCGATATGTTGTCATGCACAGCGGATCACAGCCGATGAATATATTTCGCATTACAAAGACATCGCGATGGCTGAAATGAAACGTTCCGGCGTGCCGGCGGCCATCACGCTTGCGCAGGGATTGCTGGAAACCGAAAGCGGTAACAGCGAGCTGGTAAAGAAATCCAATAATCATTTCGGAATAAAATGTAAGAACACCTGGACGGGTGCTACCGTTACTCATGATGATGACCTGCGTGGAGAATGTTTCAGAGCTTATACAACACCTGAAGAAAGTTTTCGCGACCACAGTGATTTTTTACGCAATAATACACGGTATAGTGCTTTATTCAAACTGGAATTAACGGATTATCGTGGCTGGGCCTATGGTTTGAAGCGTGCAGGGTATGCCACCAATCCGCAATACCCTCAAATACTGATCAACAATATTGAGCAGTACAACCTCCAGCAGTACAGTCTAAGAGCGCTTGACACAATACCTTCCGATCAGCCAGGCAATAAAGAAGATAGCATTGTGGAGAAAGAAATTGAGATCCCGGCCACTGCTGTTAAGGACAGCGCTGCAGAAACGGTACTCGATGTTCAGGATAAGATCATCAGCATCAATAATTGTAAATGTGTTTACGCAGGAAGGGGACAATCATTGTTGGTCATCGCCATTAAAAATAAGATCAACCTCAATCGCTTGTTGGAGTTCAATGAAATGGCTGAAGATGGCATCCTAGGCCAGGATCAATATGTTTATCTCCAGAAAAAATCCAGGACCGGCGAAAAAGATTATTACATTGCACAAGACGGCGAAGGCATCTACGAGATCGCTCAGAAGAATGGGATACAGTTACAATATCTGATGGATTATAATGGATTGAAAGATGAGGATAAAGCTGTTGCTGGAGCAAAATATTATTTAAGACCAGGCTTAAAACCGGTCGTCGCTAAGGCCAGGTCGAGCAAACCGAAAGTGCACGTAGTTGTTGCAAAAGAAGGTTTGTATTCCATCGCGAAGAAATACAATGTTACCGTGAAGCAACTGAAAGAGTGGAATAAGCTTAAGAATGACGAATTGAGAAAAGGTCAACACTTGATAGTTTCCAAATAAGAAGTCAAAAGTTAAAAGTGAAAAGCCAAAACATGAACGGCTTTCTAACTTTTGGGTTTTCAATTTTGACTTTTCACTTTATAATTTCTATACCAAAACATAAAAACTCACCCGATGGTCATACAGGTACTCGACAAAAAATTCCAACCTTACTTAAAGGCGGGAGATATCCATGAACAAATTGGTAAGCTCGCTGCACAGATCAACCAGGATTATGCAGGCAAGCGCCCACTATTCATTGCGATATTGAATGGATCGTTCATGTTTGCTGCCGATCTTTTCAAAGAGCTGACCATCGAAGCTGAAATATGTTTTATCAAACTCGCTTCTTACAAGGGAACAAAGTCTACCGGTAACGTGATAACTTCTATCGGTCTTGATGAACCACTAAAGGACCGCCACGTGGTGATCGTGGAAGATATCGTTGATACGGGCAAGACCTTATTTGAATTTCTGCCACAACTGCAGGATCAGCAGCCGGCTTCGTTGAAAATTGCAGCACTATTGCATAAGCCCGAAGCGTTGATGTTCCCACTTACTGTCGACTATCTTGGATTCAGTGTACCCAATAAATTTTTGCTCGGATATGGCCTGGATTACGATGGACTCGGAAGAAATCTTAAAGAAATTTATCAATTAGTAGAAGAATAGCAGGCAACGTATAGGGTGAATCCATTGTCTTGGTAATAGTACCCTTTTTTATTAAAGCAATTTACTAGCTTGATAAAACGATTTGCTTATATCCCATTACTTCTTTTTGCCTTTTGTGCGAACGGGCAATATTATCTGCGGGGCGAAATAAAAGATGAGAAGAATCAGCCCCTGCAAAACGTAAAGATCGTCCTGCAATCCAATCATTATGCATACTCCAGCGGCGCCAATGGGAGTTTTGGCATCACCACCAATCTCAAAGACGATTCACTTAGCATTAGTTTGGAAGGCTATGAAGCAAAATGCGTGAAGGTAAATGCCGAACAATGGCAATCAATCTCCATGGCGGTTTTACCGTCCACTGTAAGCCGCAACAGGCCGAGGCTGATCTCCATCACGAAGAACCTCAATCAAACCAGTAAATACCATTGGTTCATCAATGATGAAACTTATTTTCAGTTGGTAGAAAATGAGTACATCCCTGCCAGGCAATTTCCCAACACAGGTTTTTCTTTGAACGTAAATAAGGCATCATACAGCAATGTGCGGCGCTTCATCAACATGGGAAGCACGGTGCCACCCGATGCTGTTAGAACCGAGGAGTTGTTGAATTATTTTAACCTGCATTATCGCGAGCCCTATGATAAAGATGTATTCAATGTAGAGTCGCAATTAACTTCTTGTCCGTGGGATGCGGAAAAGCAACTGCTTCTTTTAAATGTCAACGCAAAAAAAATAGACCTTGACAAAGTACCACCTGCGAATTTTGTTTTTTTGATCGATGCTTCGGGAAGTATGGACATGGCCAATCGTTTGCCGTTGTTGAAAGCCGCGTTTCAAATGTTGGTAAAAAATCTCCGGCCTATAGATACTGTTTCGATCGTTACCTATGGTGGTTCTGTTGGCATTTGGCTACAGCCAACCAGTGGTGCGGAAAAAGAGAAGATCATCAAGTCGATCGAAGAATTAGAAGCTGGTGGCGATACCAATGGGGGAGCAGCGATCATGACAGCTTATAAACTGGCAGAAAGTACTTTTATCAAGGGCGGTATCAATCGCGTGATACTCGCTACCGACGGGGATTTCAACGTAGGCATTACTTCCGAGAAGGCGCTTGATGACCTGATCACCAAAGAAAGGCAAACCGGTGTTTACCTCACCTGCCTGGGCGTGGGCATGGGCAATTTCAAAGATTCGAAATTAGAAACGCTTGCCAAACGCGGCAATGGAAATTATGCTTATATCGATGACATCGGCGAGGCGGAAAAAGTATTGGTAAAAGAGTTGACGCAAAATTTTTATGCTGTTGCCGATAATGTTTTCATGAATATGCAATTCAATCCAAACCTGGTAAAGGAATATCGGTTGATCGGGTTTGATAACAAGAGAGATGCTGCATCCGATAGTACGATCGATCTTGAAGGTGGAGAAATAGGAAGTGGCACCAGCGTGCTCGCCATCTTCGAAATTGTTCCTGCAAATGATAATGTGTTGAATGGAAATATAAGCAGTTCTCAAGTTGTAGCCGGCATTTCGATGCGCTATAGTTTATGCAATGATACTACCGACATGTTGCTGCTAAAAGACTGCCAGGCAAATTTCATCGAATTCAAAAACATAGATAGAGAAATGCAATTTGCCGTAGCGGTAGCGATGTTTGGATTGAAGGTCAAGCAATCGAAATATATTAAAGCTGTTGACTGGATCGATATCGAAACGATCGCATTGAACAACTACGACCCGAAAAGTTATCTGCAAACTGAATTCCTTCAACTGATAGATAAGGCGAAGAGGGTGTATGCGGGAAAGAAGAAAAGGAAATAGTTGACAATTTACAGTGGGCAGTTAGCAGAACGCCCACTGGCAACCACCCACTGCCAACTTGTATTTAACTAAACATCTCCCTTACCTTTTCAAAGAACGACTTATCATTCTTCTCCGGGCTTGGGGTGAAGTTGTCTGACTGCTGCAGTTTCTCCATAATGTGCTTTTCTTCCGTGCTAAGATGCTGCGGGGTCCATACATTTACCTGTATCAACTGATCACCTTTTTCGTAGCTGTTCACATTTGGGAAACCCTTTCCTTTTAAACGGAAGATCTTTCCGCTTTGGGTGCCAGCCGGAATTTTTATTTTCGCACGACCGTCGATAGTAGGTACTTCAACCTGGGTACCGAATACCGCATCGGGGATAGAAATATATAGGTCAAAAGCCACGTTCAAGCCATCGCGGTGCAATTGTGGATGCGCTTCTTCTTCGATCAATACGATCAGGTCGCCGGCAGCGCCGCCTCTTTCTCCTGCATTACCCTTGCCGCCTACGCTCAACTGCATTCCTTCCTGTACACCTGCCGGAATATCGATAGTAACCGTTTCTTCTCCATACACTCGTCCTTCTCCTTTACACGACACACATTTATGTGTAACCGTGCTGCCTTCGCCATTGCAGGTAGGGCAGGTGGTAACGGTTTGCATCTGTCCTAAGAAAGTATTTTGAACCCTACGTACTTGTCCGCTTCCGCCGCATGTGCTACATGTTTGAACGCTGTTCTTGTCTTTTGCACCACTGCCACTGCAAGTACCGCACAAAACATATTTTTTTACCTTGATCGTTTTGGTTGTGCCCTTCGCGATCTCTTCAAAATTCAATTTCAGTTTTACGCGAAGATTGCTGCCTCTTGTACCGCGACTTCTTCCACCTGAGCTTCTTCTACCACCGCCGCCAAAAAAACTTCCGAAGGGACTATCATCTCCAAAAATATCACCGAACTGGCTGAAGATATCATCCATGTTCATTCCGCCTCCGCTGTAACCACCGGCACGACCTGGACTGAAGGCCTGGTGGCCAAACCTGTCGTACTGCGATCTTTTATCAGTATCACTCAACACTTCATATGCCTCTGCCGCTTCTTTGAATTTTTCTTCAGCAACCTTATCGCCGGGATTGCGATCGGGGTGGTATTGCATCGCCACCTTGCGGTACGACTTCTTGATCTCATCCTGCGACGCTGATTTAGAAACTCCCAGTATTTCGTAAAAATCTTTCTTCATAAAATGCTAATGTGCCCCGATAATTATCGAGGCAAAATTCAAATTCAGGTTTATTATTAGAGTGCTACCGTTTACCCATTGCCCATCACTTCCCAACCACCACTTTTGCAAAACGAATGATCTTGCCATTCAGGTAATAACCTTTTTCAACCTCATCCACCACTTTATCTTTTTTATCTTTTGACGGGATCTCGGTTATGGCCTCATGTTTTTCCACATCGAAATTTTCGCCTGTGCTGTTCATAGCCTTTAACCCTTTTGCCTGCAAAATATTTCTCAGCTTGTTGAACACAAGTAAAATGCCTTCTTTGTTGGCGGCCATATCATCGCTTTCCTGCAATTGTTTTTCGGCGCGGTCGCAATCGTCCAGTACTTCGAGCAAAGAAACAATAACGTCTTTTCCGGCGGTCTGGATCAATTCCAGCCTTTCCTTAGCCGTGCGCCGCTTGAAATTATCGAATTCGGCGAAGAGGCGGAGATATTTATCCTTTTGCTCCTCCAACTCACCCTGTAATTTTTCCTGGGCGTCTTCGGCTCCGTCATTGCTCAAATGGGTATTTCCCGGCACATCGGCATCGGCATTGATATTCATCTCTTCATTTTCTGCAGAAATGGTCTCTTTATCTTTCATAATGTTTATGCTTTCATCCCCACGCCAAAGGCGGGGGAATGGCTTTTAAAAATTGGTGGCAAAGGTACAACAGTCAAAACTTTTGCCAAGTACTGATTTGCGGTCAAATTGGCAATTTTAGGGGCTCATTCTGCCTGTTTGGGCCCCTGCGGCCACATTAACTACCTTTACGGCATATGAAGAGTATTTTTCTGAATAAGAATATCAGCAGGAGGGTGGAAATGGGCCATCCCTGGATCTTTGGCAACGAGGTCAATAAGGGCAAGGCCCTGGACAGTGCGGCCAAGGTGGGGGAGATAGTTGACGTGTACACCCATGATAAGAAATTCATCGGCAGGGGCTATGTCAACCCGCAGTCGCAGATCATGGTTCGCCTGCTCACCAGGGATAAAAATGAGCAGATCAACGAGGCTTTTTTTCTCAACCGGATACAAAAGGCATGGGACTATCGTAAAACGCTGGGCTATGTTGAAAACTGCCGGCTGGTATTTGGCGAGGCCGACGACCTGCCACAGCTGATCATCGATAAGTTCAACGATTATTTTGTGATCCAAACCCTGGCATTCGGAATTGATGCCTGGAAGCCAGCGATCGTTAAAGCGATAGAAACCATATTTACTCCCAAAGGAATTTACGAACGAAACGATGTTCCCGTACGTGAGCTTGAAGGGATGGAACAGCACAAAGGTTTTTTATCAGCGCCATTCGACACCAATATTATCATCAATGAAAATGGCATTCAATTTCATGTTGATATTGCTAATGGACAAAAGACGGGTTATTTTTTGGATCAACAAGACAATCGCCGCGCCATCCAGCATATCGTGAAGGGTGCAGATGTATTGGGAGCATTTTGTTACACAGGATCTTTTGAAATCAGTGCTGCGCATTATGGGGCGAAGTCTGTTTTGGGACTGGATATTTCTGAAAATGCAATTGCGATGTGCAACAAGAATGCGCTGTTGAATGGATTGGAGTCGATCTGCACATTTCAAAGCGTCAATGCTTTTGATGTATTGAAGGGATGGGCAAAAGATGGAAAGCAATGGGATGTGGTAATGCTCGATCCGCCTTCGTTCACCAAAACGAGAGCGACAATAGATAAAGCCATCGCGGGTTATAAAGAGATCAATCTTCGCGGAATGAAACTGGTGAAGCCAGGAGGTTTTTTGGTTACATCAAGTTGTACCAATCTTGTTCAACCCGAATTGTTTTTAGACATCATACAAAGAGCCGCTATAGATGCAAAGCGAAAGATCCGCCAGGTTGTTTTTAATTCGCAGTCTGCTGATCACCCGATCATACGCGGACAGGAGAATACGCACTATTTGAAGTTTTTGATCGTACAGGTGCTGTGAGGCTGAATTCAAAAGTTAAAAGTAAAAATTCAAAAAGGGAAGTGCATAAAAATGCTCACCATTTTTGACTTTTGATTTTTTAATTTTGAATTTTTTTTCTGGAAATTATTTAACGACGATAAACCTGCCTGACTCGATGAAGTCACCGTTCTTATCAAGCAATTTGTAATAATAAAATCCGCGGTAGAATTCGTCCAAAGGAATGGTGATCTTCTGAGAAGGATTTGTTACTTCATAAACTTTTTTACCAATGAAACTGAACACCTGGAAAGTGTATGATTTGTCGTACCCACGAACGAAGTCAAAATACACTACCGTTGTAGCAGGAATTGGATAACATTTAATCAACTTTGCTTCCGTGTTCTCGCCAGGTCCGGCGGGCTTAGATTGAGCGAAAGAAGTAAAAGTTAAACCAATAAGTAAAGTAAATATGTAAACAAATTTTTTCAATACAGTAAAAATAGGAAATTCTTTTAAATAATCAATATTTTGTAACAATTGGATAAAAAAGGAGCACAATAGTTAAAACAAACCATGTTAAAATATGTAAAAAACTGACTATAAATCAGTCCGAATGCGGGGTTGATGGCAGGATCAGGTCCGGCCGTCAACCATGCACTAGGAACCATTATCTAACTCAGATCAGCCAATATCTGGTTGATCTGAGAAAAATCTGGTACATCGTTGGCACTTTCTAACACTTCGGCATAACGCACGATCCCCTCCTTATCTATCACGAAAGCCGAACGTTTGCTAACACCCTTCATCTCCAATATCCATTCATCGTACAAAGTATCGTAAGCTGTTGAAACCTCCTTGTTGAAGTCGCTCAATAAAGTAAAATTGTATTGCTGCTCCTCCTTGTATTTTTTCAATGTAAAGACCGAATCAACGGAGATGCCCAATACTTCGGCCGTTGCATTGTTATAACGGCCAATATCATCCCTTACATCGCATAGCTCTTTGGTGCAAACACTCGTGAACGCCTGCGGGTAAAAAAGTAATAGAACATTTTTTCCTTTAAAGTCGGCGAGGCTGACCTTGTTCTTATTCGTATCAAATAAACTGAATTGCGGTGCTGATTGTCCAACTTCGATAGCCATATAACAATGTTTTAGTTTTACCAAAGATAGGTGTTGTGTAAAAATTGTTAACAGCTATTCCATGCTTTTGGCTTAATTAGCAGACTATACTTAAACCAAAACAGTAGCATATGAACAAGTACATTACAGAATTACTCGGTACTTTTTTCCTGGTAATGGGAGCCGCAATGGGCGGATTCATCGGAGCAGGGCTCGCATTAATGGTGATGATATACGCCGGTGGCCACATATCAGGCGCCCATTATAACCCAGCGGTGTCTTTCTCAATTTGGATGAGGGGAAGATTAGAAACCCGTCATCTTGCAATGTATTGGATAGCGCAGTTTGCGGGAGCAGCACTGGCAGCGCTGCTGGTTTGTTGCGTATTTGATGTTAAGGGAGCCGGAGTTTGTGCTATACCAGAAGGCGGCACTACCAAGGCGCTTATAGCTGAGTTGATAGGCACTTTTGCATTGGCTTATGTGGTGTTGAATGTTGCCACATCCAAGGGTACGCACGGCAATAGCTTTTATGGATTGGCCATTGGTGCAACCGTAGTGGTGATGGCAAAACTATTGGGAGAATATTCCGGTGGTGCTTTTAATCCCGCAGTTTTTGTTGGGCTTTGTGTTCAAAAAAGTATGTGCTGGGACAACTGGTGGGTTTACCTGGTGGGTAATATGGGTGGAGCGGCATTGGCAGCCATCATTTTCAGTTTGAATAACCCTGACGATAAATAAGGTACCGGTAAGTTTCCCGCAGATATCGCTGATAACGCAAATTGATGTCAGCGGAATTTGCGAGATCTGCGGGAACTATTATAAAAAGAAAGAGGCCCCACTAGAAAGCGGGGCCGTGTTATCCAAACAATCCATAAAAACAAAAATCTTTACTAATTCACGACTTTCGAGATTAGGATAGCTTTAGTCATTTTAAAACTTGGGACATCTTACAGCATCGCTGCTGCTGTTTTCCTTGTTCGTATATTTTTGATAGGTCAGCGAAATTTCAAATCCGCCGCGACCATTACTTGCACTTTTTAGTTGTGATATATTAGCATCGTAACTTACAGTTACCGCCAATGGTTTGAATTCCAACTTTGCTGCTGGTATCAGCGCATCTTTCCACCTTAGAAAAGCGCCTGCACTTATAACATATTTGGGATCTTCCGTGTCATCCATTTTCCAGGAAAATAAGGCGCCGGCTATTGTTTCGGTATAGCTGCCCTGTTTGGAATAATCTCCCTCGATGGTGAAATAAGAATAGTCATTCATACTCATCCTTGCACCAACCGAGCCTACCCACTTGGGTGTCATCTCGTAATTGGCATTGCCATAAAAAGAGATCTTTGGCGCTTTATTGAAATGATGATAAGCAAGTCCAACGAAAATATTATTATCGGCTTCCGAACCCAATTGTGCATTAAAACTCATGCCCACGCTTCCATCGAAATACGAATAAGAAGTTTTGCTGAATGACTCACCATCGGCGATGTTGGGATCATAGCCCGTACCATCAAACTGGTTGTTGGTGGTCATCTTGCTGCGGTCGATCTTACGCTGAACAAATCCACCCATCATTCCCAGCGACAAATACATATTTCTTTCTGAGCTCAATGATTTGTGATAGTTCAAAGCCGGTAATACATGTGTTGAGGTCATGGCTATCGTGCCGGCCTTATCATATAGTACCTGGCCGCCGAGTGTTAAAAAATCATCCGCCCTTCCCACTTTCAATTTATATTCTGCGTTGAAAGAACCCGTTTGATAGGGTACCGTAACGCTGTTCCATTGTGTACGATAAACTCCCTGAACCCTGATATCTCCACTGAAAATACCTGCCAATGAAGGATTACGTAAAAGTGGTGTCTCAAAAAATTGTGAAAAATGTATGTCTTGCGAAATTACTTTCGAAGAAATGGTGAGTAAAATCAACAGGCTGCACATATGTTTGTGTAGACCTTTTCTCATGGTACTGGATTGAGGTTCGGATATTTTGTTCAAAGGTTATTCTATAAACGGCTAACCTTGAGTTTTATTATAAGGATGGAGAACTTTTTAGCTAAATTCTTGAGAGAGTGGGGGTAGCCAATAAAAAAGCCGTTTCGCAAAGCGAAACGGCTTTTCAATGTTATATATAAATTAGCTTTTAACTGTAGTTCCGGTCTTTGTTGATTTTGTTTTTGTCTTGCCGGCTTTTGACTTGGTTTTAGATGATGTAGCCGCTGCTGCTGCTGCATCGTCTTTAGCTTTCTGGTCAGCCGCCATTTTAGCGTCATTTTCCAGTTTCCATTTGTCATAATCTTCTGTAGCTAAAACGTCGCCACTGATAGTGATGCTTTTGATCTCGTCAACACCAGCAAACTTTACAGTAAGGTGCTTGTCGAAATGGCTAACACCAGCAGCATTGTAGGTAGCATTGATGGTACCTGTTTTGCCTGGAGCGATTGGCTCTTTAGTGTAGTTAGAGATAGTGCAACCACATGTTGGGTTAGCCTGCTCGATGATCAGGGGTTCTTTACCAACGTTGGTAACCACAAATGTTGCAGTTGCCGGGTTACCTTGTTTAACTTTACCAAGGTCGATTGTTTCTGTGGCAAACTTAGCCACATCTGCTGCTGTTTTAGCTGCGGGTTGAGCAAAAAGTACAGAGGCAAATGAAAGTGCTGCTACAGATAGAATTAATTTCTTCATGTTTATTTTATTTTATTGTTTACGGTTTAATTTTTAAGGTCGTTAAGGCTTTTATTTTCTGGAGCCGAAGTAGAAGGTGTCTTCCAAACTTCGCCGGTGATAGTTATTTGCTTGGATTGAGTGCCATTATAAGTAATAGTAATGAACTTGGTAAAAGCGCCTTCAGCTGCTGCATTATAACCAACCGTGATCTGCGTGCTTGCACCCGGTGCAATTGCCTTGTCTTTTTCCCAGCTAGGTGTAGTGCAACCGCAGCTCGCCTGAACGTTAGCTATTCTAAGCGAATCCTTACCCTTATTGTCTACAAAGAAAATATGATTGACGGGCTTTCCCTGTGGTATTTTACCAAAATTGAATTCAGTCTCTTTAAGTACCAAAAGCATCTCATCCGCAGGGGTAACCGTCGTTGCCGGTGTTATTGCTGCTGATGTGCCCACCGCTGCTATAGTAGGTTTTGCACTGATAGCGGGTGTGCCGGTATTTTGTGCACCCACCGCAAGGGCGATGCATATTGCAAAGATCAATGTAAATGTTTTTTTCATTTCGTTGCGTTAGGTGAGATTTCAAAGATACTAAAACGACCTAATCTTCCCTAAATTGCCTTCCCGTTAGGAGATTTTTAACAAAGCTGACCACTTAATTTATACTTTTGCAAAACACACCTGGGATATGGATACAACTAAGAACAATGATGCTGCTTTGCAGGAAAAACTAAGTTTCGACAAGTTCAGGAGCGAAGTATTAAAAGACTATCGCGTTGCCTGCGAAAGCCGCGAAACAAGCCTGCTTGGAAGAAAAGAAGTGTTGACCGGCAAGGCCAAATTTGGCATCTTCGGCGACGGCAAGGAGATCGCACAGGTTGCGATGGCTAAATTCTTTGAACCGGGAGATTTCAGGGCGGGTTATTATCGCGATCAGACTTTTATGTTTGCTGCAGGGCTTGCCAGCATCGAGCAATTCTTTGCGCAGTTATATGCCGATCCAAATGTAGAACACGAACCATTCAGTGGCGGCCGCCAGATGAATGCGCACTTTTCAACCAAAACAGTAAATGAAAATGGCGATTGGCTGCCGCTGGCACATCGAAAGAATGTGAGCGCTGATGTTGCACCCACTGCGGGACAAATGCCGAGGGCACTCGGACTCGCTTTTGCATCAAAGGTCTTCCGAAATGTTGCTGGCCTGCACGATCTCACCGATCTCAGTAATAATGGTAATGAAGTTTGTTTTTGCACCATCGGCGATGCATCAACCAGTGAGGGACATTTCTGGGAAACGATCAATGCCGCCGGAGTTTTGCAAATACCATTGGCCGTTTTTGTTTGGGATGATGGATATGGCATTTCTGTTCCAAAAAAATACCAGACAACAAAGGGTTCGGTTTCGGAAGTGCTAAATGGTTTTCAGAAAAACGACGATACCAACGGAATTGAAATATATAAATTGAAAGGATGGGATTATGCAGGCATGTGTGAGATACTGGAACCTGCGATCGAAAAGATCCGCGAAACCCATGTGCCGGCACTTTTTCATGTGGAAGAGATCACGCAACCACAGGGCCATTCCACTTCCGGCAGCCACGAACGCTACAAAGGCAGCGAAAGATTAGCCTGGGAAAAAGAATGGGATTGTATCAGGAAGATGAGAGAATGGTTGATCGCCAATGCACTTGCTGATGAAAGCGAATTGGAAGCGATAGAGGAACAAGCAGTTACCGAAGCAAGAGAAAGCAAGCAAAGGGCCTGGGAAAAATATATCAACCCCATCAAAGATGAAGTAAAGGAGGCTGTGGAGTTGCTGGAGCCTTTGGCAGGCAATGCAACGGTATCAGGTATCATCAACGAATTGCGTTCGAACCGGGAACCAATGCGAAGAGATATCATGAAAGCCGTGGCCACTGTTTTGGATAGTGACGTTAATGGAGATACAAGAGCACTTAGCGCTCATTATGAACAACTCAAAAAGGATGGAGCAAAGCGTTACAATACTTTTTTATACAATGAAGGTCCGAAGTCGGCGCTAAGCGTGCCGGTTGTTAACGCCAATTATGGCGACGGCGCAGCAACGGTAAATGGCTACGAGGTATTGAATAAATATTTCGATGAACTCTTTGCTTCCAACAATCGTGTTGCTGCTTTTGGTGAGGACCTTGGTTATATCGGCGACGTGAACCAGGGCTTCAGCGGGTTGCAGGAAAAATACGGTGATCAACGCATTTTCGATACGGGCATACGTGAGCTCACGATCATCGGGCAGGGCATTGGCATGGCGCTGCGTGGCTTGAGGCCAATCGCCGAGATCCAATACCTCGATTATTTATTATACGGACTTCAACCCTTGAGTGATGATGTTTGTACAACGCATTTCCGCACGGCGGGTCAGCAAAGCTGTCCATTGATCGTTCGCACCCGCGGCCACCGGCTCGAAGGCATCTGGCATAGCGGCTCGCCTATGGGCATGATCATTAATGCGCTTCGTGGGATGTATGTATGCGTGCCGCGTAATATGGTGCAGGCGGTTGGTATGTACAATACGCTTTTGCAAAGCAACGATCCTGGTTTGGTGATCGAATGTTTGAATGGATATCGATTAAAAGAAAAACTGCCTTCTAATTTAACGGCCTACACCGTGCCGTTAGGTGTGCCGGAAGTGGTGAAAGAAGGATATGACGTAACGATCGTTACTTATGGCTCAACATTGCGGATCGTAATGGAAGCTGCAACAACTTTGGATAAACTCGGCATCAGTTGCGAAGTGGTAGACGTTCAAACACTCCTGCCTTTTGATATCAATCATAAAATAGTCGAGTCGCTGAAAAAAACAAACCGCATTGTTTTTGTTGATGAAGACGTCCCAGGTGGTGCAGCCGCTTATATGTTCAATAAAGTGATGGAAGACCAGGGTGGGTATAAACACTTAGATGTATCTCCACGAACAATAACCGGGAAAGCCCATCGGCCACCTTATGGAAGTGATGGTGATTATTTTAGCAAGCCGAATACGGAAGATATTGTAGCGGTGATAAAAGCGATGATGGAAGAATAAATAACGACCGATGAAATTGAATATATTTCAAATTGATGCTTTTACAGACAAACTCTTCGGAGGTAATCCTGCTGCAGTTATTCCACTTGAGCGATGGCTGGATGATTCGCTGATGCAAAGGATCGCATTGGAAAACAATCTTTCCGAAACTGTTTTCTTCGTTCCCGCTTCGCAACCCGATATTGATTTTGAAATAAGATGGTTCACTCCTGAATTGGAGATCAACTTGTGCGGCCATGCTACTTTGGCAAGCGCTTATGTGTTGTTTCATTTTTCAACTTTTTCCAAGGAAGAAATACATTTCAGTTCTAACAGTGGAATACTCAAAGTAAAGAGAGAAGGCGATCTGATCTGCATGGACTTCCCTTCCTGGAAGCCGGAAAAGTTACATGGTTATCCTTTTGAGATTCCTGCAATGCTGGGAAATGTGGAGATCGTTGGCGTGTACAAACACCGCGACGTGTTGGTGGAACTCGTGAATGAAGAGTCGGTGAAAAATTGTGTGCCTGATCTTAAGTTGATGAAGAAACATATTGACAAGATGATCATAACGGCAGCGGGACATCCGCGGTCAGACGAGGCGTCAGACCGCATCGATTTCGTTTCCCGCTTCTTTGCTCCGGGAGCCGGCGTCGACGAAGATCCTGTAACGGGTTCTGCGCATTCGCAATTAATTCCTTTTTGGAGCGAACGTTTGGGTAAGACGGAAATGCACGCTTTACAATTATCAAAACGCGGCGGTGAGATATGGTGCGAACAAAGAGGCGATAGGGTGATCATGAAAGGCAAGGCCGCCTTTTATATGAAAGGAGAAATAGAGTTGGACATTGCGTAGTGTCTTCGGGTAGAGATATTTTTATTCGCCAGGTTAATAACAATTACCATGAAAAAAAATCTGCTAGTGCTCCTGTCTTTGATCTTTACTGTTATCGCAAATGCACAGGTACAAATCCCCACAGATATAAAAAAACAGATCGGTAATCCGCCGAAGATCAATGGTGAGATAGGCATGCCCGTTTTGGATATCACTCTTTTTGAATTCCCGGATTTCGAAGGAAGAAGCGGTTATTTCAAATTGGTGAATGGCAAATTAGTAGCGCCATTTCCTACCACCCATGTTTCCTTTAAAATACCGGATGGAAAAATAGTTTATATCAAAACATCATCAGCGGAATTCTCTGACGAAACGGTGTATGTAAAATCGCAGAAAGATGTGAACCTTAATAGTGTAACGGGAATTAGGTCCGATACCAAGTCAGGCGTGTATATTGAGTTTGATGGTATCTCCACCGCCATTCACAATAACGATTGCAAAAAGGTTTTCGGAGATATTATTGTTCAGATAGTGGAGATCGCTCCGGGTGCCAATGGAATACAGACGCTGATGCCAGCGGGACCAATTCCGGATCAGCCGGGCAGACAAGTGATAAGAATCACGAAAGAATTCAAGCCGTTTAGTTTCGCCAATGCGGCCAGCATACCTGAATCTTATTATCGACCTTATATCTATAACAATAACACAGAGCCCGTATTTCACTATAAAGATCCAGGCGAGCGGTATGGATTACCAGCACCGGCAGATGGTTATTTTATAGCCGGGCAAAATGCGTTACGTGAAGGCAGGGTTAAGATCGTGGTCACTTCAAAGCTCGGCTCCGCACATAAGAGCTGCGATCTTTGCGATGATTTTTCTTCTCATATCGAAATGAAAACGCGGGTTACAGATGCAATGCCGCTGAATATTTTTATTCCGGGAACACGCAATGTAAATACAACAGGAATGAAATTGGTATTCGGCCCATACCAGGCTTTGGGTTCAAGAGATGGAACTGCAATTACTGCTACTGCAGGAACGGTTAAGGAGTTCAGGGAGTATTTTAAGTTGAAGTTTTATGAGTAAGCCGGTCTGACGCCCTCGTCTGACCGAGATGCGTTGATTTCGTCTCCCGCTTCCTTGCTTCCCGAACCGGAGTCGACGAGTGCATGTTTTTTTGTACAATCAAAATAGTTCTTTAATTTGTATAGTATTCTCCCCTAAATAGCCCCATAATTCGCAAAAGGCGACCTGCCTCGCAGCACAGATAGTATTCTCAATATTGCATGTTGTTTCATACAATATAAAAACGGCGGTCATAAGAATTTCATTTAATAGTAAAATTTTATTTGCTCACTTCCTAATACGACGTTTATGCAAGTAGTTAAATTCCCGGCGATCCTCATTGCAGGTTTATTGTATAGCCAATTATCGCTTTCCCAAAGCCTGGCAGTGAACACAGACGGCAGCACAGCCGATGCAAGTGCTATCCTTGATGTGAAAAGCAGCCTGAAGGGTATGCTTATCCCCCGGATGACAAAAGCAGAAAAAAATAGCATCGGTACTCCTGCTACAGGACTGCTCGTTTTTCAAAGCGGTCCGGATAGTATAGGATTCTATTACTATAATGGTTCATCCTGGGATTGGGTGATCAGTACAGCTAATAACAGCGACTGGAAACTTACCGGTAATAGCGGAACGAATGTGTTCAGCAATTTTATCGGTACCACCGATAATAAAGCGCTGCGTTTCAGGATCAATAATTTATCAGCAGGTCAGCTGGATAGTAGTTCAAGAACAACCATTTTTGGATTGGGCGCGGGTAAGTTAATAAGCACGGGGCCGGGTAATGTTGCGATCGGCAATGCGGCACTGGGAACAGTAACATCAGGTAATGAGAACGTAGCGATCGGTGATAGCGCCGGCTATTCCTTCACTAATGGATCTGCTGTATTGATCGGTGATTTTGCCGGTAAAAAAGGAGCCCCAAGTTTTGGTGATTATTCCGTCTTGGTCGGCTCGCATGCAGGAGATAGCAGCATGGCGGCCTGGAGTACTATCGTAGGCAATTATGCAGGACGCAAGAATCAAACCTTCGGAAATGTAATGGTAGGTTCAAGTGCAGGAGAGCGCACCACTTCTGGCTATGTTACATTTGTAGGAGACAACGCGGGAAGGAACAATACTACGGGTAATAATACTTATATAGGATATTATACGGGGTATAATACTACAACGGGTTCTTATAACACTGCCACGGGATTAAGCAGCCTGTCTACCACTGTTACGGGAAATTATAATACTGCAATGGGAGCGTCCAGTATGTACTTTAACAACACAGGCCATTATAACACTGCGATGGGCTCCTATTCTTTATATCTTTCCGATTCAAGCAACAATACTGCTGTCGGTGCCTATGCCGGCTATACAAGCGTCAAAGGGGCAAATAACAGTTTCCTGGGTTATTTTGCAGGATATAGTAATGGTGCAGGTTCTGCAAATGTTGGAATAGGTATCTATGCACTTCGTTCCAACACAAGAAATTTTATCGTCGCTGTAGGAGATTCTGCTTTATATAGTAACGCTTTGACAACATCACAGCCTTATTATGCAACTGAGAATGTGGCAGTGGGATCAAAAGCATCATTTTCCAACCAATGGGGTTATTATAATACAGCTATCGGTTATAGGGCAATGTACCAGGGTTATGGCGCTTATAGTAACACAGCCATTGGTGATAGTGCATTGTATGCTGAGCAGTTTGGGCACGATAATGTGGCTATCGGCAAACATGCAATGAAGCAGACCTCTTTTGCGAGTTATAATGTAGCGATAGGTAACAATAGTCTTGTTAAGGCCACTAACAGTTACTCTAATATTGCTATAGGAGACAGTGCCCTTTATAATAATACATCATCTTCCATTACCGCCAACACTGGCATTGGATATAGCGTTCTTCTATCCAATACCTCTGGGGGGTACAATACAGCTGTTGGCTACCAGGCACTTTACAGTAACACAACAGCTAATTATAATACTGCGATAGGTCATCGGGCACTCTGGCTAAATACCGGAACGGAGAATACGGCTATCGGGTACAATGCACTTGCGGTAAGTACAACCGGTGATTATAATACAGCTGTTGGTACATATGCGGCAGATGCCATTACAACCGGTGACTATAATACTGCAGTGGGCAGAAATTCACTTTCAGCCAACACAACAGGATCTTTCAATATCGCGGTAGGGACAAATGTTATGACACAGAGCAATGGCAGCTACAATACCGCTGTTGGCAATGCTACTTTAGCATTCCTGTTTGGTACGGCTTCCTATAATGTGGCCCTGGGCGATAGCGCAGGTTACTGGGGCAATGGTAATAACAACTGCACTTATGTTGGCTACCTCGCCCGGAATAATATCAATACCGGGTATAGCAATTCCTCGGCATTTGGTAATGGTGCTACGGTAACAGGTAATAACCAGATCACCCTTGGTAATTCGTCAGTGACCTCTTTACGATGTGCCGTAACAACCATCACAGCTATCAGTGACGGCCGGTTTAAGAATAATATACGGGAAAATGTACCTGGTCTTGATTTCATCAACAAACTCCGGCCGGTAACCTATAACCTGAATGTCCGCAAGCTGAATAATTTTCTGCATGTTTCATATAGTGCTGATGATAGAGCGGTGAATGAGAAAGAACGCTTTCTCGAAAGTGGTTTTGTTGCACAGGATGTGGAGACTGCTGCAAAAAGCATTGGCTACGATTTCAATGGCGTCGATAAACCGCAGAATGATAATGATACGTATGGCCTTCGCTACGCCGCCTTTGTGGTACCGCTGGTAAAAGCCGTGCAGGAACTGGATAAAAAGAATGAAGCACTGAAAGCAGAGAACGATACATTAAAAGATGCGATCCTGCAGATGCAACAGCAATTAAAGGAGATCAAAGAAAAGCTTGGTAAGAAATAAGACACTGTTTATTTCAGGTTGTGATACACTTTCTGCACATCTTCATCCTGTTCCAAATGGTCAACCAGTTTCAACACTTCGTTTGATTGCTCTTCATTTAATTCAACAGTGTTCATTGGTATGCGGGTAAGTTCGGCGCTCACCACTTCTATCTTTTTTTCTTCAAGAGCCTTGCTCATATTTCCGAATTCTGCAAATGCGGCGCGGATCACGATATTGCCTTCGCTATCTTCCCCGATCTCTTCCAGTCCATGATCGATCAATTCCAATTCGAGGTCTTCGATATTTTGTCCTGCACTCTTTATTTTGAATTCGCCCATGCGGGTGAAGGTAAATGCCACACTGCCACTGGTACCCAGGGCGCCACCATTCTTTGTAAAATGCATCCTCACGTTGGCAACGGTCCTTGTAGGATTATCAGTTGCCGTTTCCACCAATAAAGCCACTCCATGCGGTGCATAGCCTTCATATACGAGTTCCTCATAGTTACTGGTGTCTTTACCCATTGCCCTTTTGATAGCCGCCTCAACACGGTCCTTAGGCATGCCCACCGACCTTGCATTGACATAACACCTTCTCAAGGCGGGATTGTTATCCGGGTCGGGTCCACTGGCCTTTACAGCAATAGCGATCTCCTTACCGATACGGGTAAAATTCTTTGCCATCTTGTCCCAGCGGGCAAACATGGCGCTTTTTCTAACTTCAAATATCCTTCCCATTATTATGGTTTAATGGTTTAAAAGTTTAATGGTTTAAGGGTTGGGTTGCAAATTTAGGGAAAATCAATTTGGTGTGGAAACAGGGTCTACCGCAGAGAACAAGAGAAGCAGAGTTTACGCGAAGACCCACTGCGAAAACGCTGCTTCACTTGTTCTCTGCGGTAAACTTATTCATAAAGATAGCGCAGGAATTAAAACCCAAATTGATAATAAATTATTCTGACTCCATAAGTATCGTTTTCATACTTTTCAAATAGAAGCACCATCCGGGGAAGGTTTGATTCGAAATCTTTTTTCTTTTTGATGGCGAAGGTTATAGCTGTTTCCGCATTTTTGGTGATATGCATGTCCCACTGTGATCTGTCCCATGAATAAACAAAATCAGATCCCAGTGAAGCAACCATTTTATCATACAAATTGTTGAAGGTATTGACCGCAGCTGTTCGATCACTGCCCTGGTAAAATCCGCAATTACAATTATTGGAGCTGATATTTATGCTGCCTTCTGTCAAACTGCAGGTCTTTGCTCCATCAGGCACGGGTTGTATTTCGTACCACGATGACAATGAACTGAACACACCACCGTCTGTCTCATGTTTTTTTCCTTTAACGTGACTGTAATCGTTTGTCACGTCGTTATAGATGGTTCGCAATGCTTTTGTAAAACTATTGTCTGCCGCCTTGGTATCAATGCTGTAATACCGGGACAGTTTTCCGCCATTGACCCTTAACTGAAGTTTTTGCTTGTGCGTAGTTTTGTCTTCATAAGTAAAGAACTGCAGGATAGGACCTTCATATCCATCTGTGAACTTCCGGCCAATACTAACTGATATTGTTCCGTTCTTGCCCACCTCAGGCTCATAATAATAATCAGGGAAACAGGTCTTAACCTTGTTCATCAAATCCGTTCCTTTGGCGTTCACTTCATCCTTGCTGGAAAAATTTCCCATATCGGCTGCACAATAAGCGCCGAGTGATCTCGTAATTCCCGTGGTCTGCGCACCAGGAATTTTTACCTTACTCACATAATCCCCATTAATGTCGGTTGCATTGTTATCGAGGGTGTTTACAAAGTCATATCCCGCATCGTTCATCAGTTTGGTCAAAGCATTACAAAGTTCATTGTCCTTAATAGCAGCCTCATAAAAAGCTGCTGAATATTTATACTTGCCCCGCATGATGATGAAATTGCTGGCCGCTCCTTTGCGTAAAACGTCCAGCCTTACGTTAGTACCTGCTTCACCTGTGATCATAGCGACCACATCTTTAAGCAGCATATCTTTCGTAGACTTGCCATCTACTTTTATAATGATATCAGCGACCTGAAGTCCGGCCTTCTCTGCCGCACCATCAGGAATAAGTGCCAAGATCACCGGTATCGTATAGCCTTTTGAGGAATCGAGCTGCAGGCGTACGCCGATGCCTACATTTTCTTTTAACTGTGCAACAGCTGCAAGGAGAACAAAAGATAATAAGGAGGAAAGTAATAGTTTTTTCATATACCGGTTTGAGGCGCTCAAAGTAATACTATTGGGCGGAAAAGGCATACGTGTTTCTGGGTATATTTATTATAGCTTATCTGAGCCAAAATTTGCTTCTGATGTTTTTTTAGATTTTTAGCATAAAGGGAACTTCTTATTTTGCCGCATCCGCATTCCATATATCAACGATACACTTCCAATTTCCGTCAGCTTGTTTTTTCCAGGTTTCACAATATTTACCCGTTTCATGATAATCTTTACCAGCAGCATCTTTTGAAGCCCATTGGTATACGCCCACAGCATAGCCCAGGTCTGCCATTTGAGAAAGTTCAACTTTGCTGGTCTGGAATCGTAATGACATTCCGGGTATGGCAAACATTTTTTTTATCGATGCTTCCCTGGATGCTTTGTCACTGCATAGGTTTTCTCCCGGTGGCATCATGAGCGCATCGTCGGCATAAAAGCTTAGCCAACCCTCTGCGGATCTTGCTTCGGAAGCCTTATCCCATGCACTGTCGGCCTTCATGATCGCAGCTTTGGCAGCAGCATGGTCATTTGCCATAGATGCCTGAGTAGGATCTGATTTCGAAGAACTGGTTGATTGATCTTGCGAATTATTGCAGGCAGTAATTAATGAAACGGCAAAAAGCAGCATGAATAATTTTGGCATAAAATGTTTTTAATTGTGTGATGTAGATTTATGGTCTCTAATATAATCCTTTTAATTTGTTGCGTGCTCATATTGGCCCAACAACTGCGACAATTGCGTAAGTTTGCCCCACAAAACGATCGATATGGAAAATAAAGCCGTTTACTACGCCGACTACCTACAACTCGATAAGATCACCGATGCGCAAAACCCCGAAAGTTTCAAAGAAGGTAGTATCGCGGCACACGACGAAATGCTTTTCATCATCATTCACCAGGCTTATGAATTATGGTTCAAGCAAATTTTGTTTGAAGTGAATTCGGTTATTGATATTATGAACAAGCCGGCGTTGAATGATAACTCCCCCGAAATGCAAATCGTGGTGCATCGCCTCCGCCGGGTGGTTACGATACTGAAAGTGTTGGTGCAGCAGATCGATATTATGGAGACGATGACGCCAATGGACTTCCTGGATTTCAGGGATATGCTGCGACCGGCTTCTGGTTTTCAGAGCTACCAGTTCAAAGTGTTGGAGGCAAAGTTGGGATTGAAATTTGAGCAGCGGCACGGGCAACATTATTATACCTCGCAGTTGAAAGAAAAGGATGTTGCGATCATCAAAGATGCCGAAGCAAGCAAGTCGGTTCTTGAATTGATCAACACATGGCTGGAGAGAATGCCTTTTCTTACCGAAGATTTTTGGAAGGAATATGAACATGTTTATGTGAGCAGTTTGGCCGAAGCAGAGAAGAGCAATGAAGAATTCTTCAAAAATATTTTTAACGATGACGAGAACAAAGAGCGTCAACTAAGTGCGAAAGCGAGCCGTTCTGCTTTATTCATCATGCTCTATCACGGCTATCCAATGTTGGAATTGCCTTTCCAGTTGCTGGATACCTTACAAGAGATCGATAACCAACTGGGCAACTGGCGCTATCGTCATATCAATATGGTGCAGCGCATGATCGGCACACGCATTGGCACAGGAGGTAGTACGGGCGCTGGTTACCTGCGTGCGGCGATGGATAAGCATTATATCTTTAAGGAGCTGGCGCAGCTGAATAGTTTTTTGGTGGATAGGAGGAAGCTGCCGGAGTTGCCGGAGGCGTTGACGGAGAAGTTGGGGTATAAAAACTAATTAAGAATTAAAAATTAATAATTAATAATTTTTTCAATTCATTACATCATTCAATAAACAATTCCTCTCCGTGATTCAAGGAATTATTAATTATCAATTATTAGTTTTCTCAGACTAATTCTTTCAATTTTTCCACAACTGCATCCACTTCTTCCTTCGTATTATGCTTGCTGAAGCTGAAACGTACCGTTACCTGGTTGGGGTTGTTGTTGATGGCGCGGATGACATGGCTGCCCTGGTCGGCGCCGGAAGTGCAGGCGCTACCGCCGCTGGCACAGATATTATTGATGTCGAGATTGAAGAGGATCATCTCCGATTTTTCTGTTTTGGGAAAACTAACGCTGAGTACGGTGTACAAACTTCTTCCCAGCGGATCGCCATTAAAGGCAACTTTGGGAATATGCTTTTTTAATTCATCGTACATATAATATTTCAAGGTGCCGATATAAGCACTGTCATCTTCATAACCTTCGGTAGCCATTTCCAAAGCCTTTGCAAAGCCAACGATGCCGTACACATTTTCGGTGCCTGCACGCATGTTGCGCTCTTGTCCGCCGCCATGCACAAATGGTTTGATCTTCACATTTTCATTGATATATAAAATGCCAACGCCTTTCGGCCCGTGAAATTTATGTGCAGAACCAGTAATGAAATGAACCGGTGTATTTCTCAGGTCAAAAGGAAAATGCCCAACCGTTTGCACCGTATCACTGTGAAAAATGGCATTGTATAATTTGCACAACTTACCAATTGCATGAATGTCGAGGATATTGCCGATCTCGTTGTTGGCATGCATCAGGGTCACCAAAGTTTTTTCATCACTTGCTGCCAATAACCTTTCGAGGTCATCAATATCAACATGGCCGTTAGGTAATAGCTTTACAAAACTGATATGAGCAGCATCCATCTTATCTATGTGTTCAACCGTGTGCGAAACGGCGTGATGCTCAACAGGCGATGTGATGATATGCTTGCAACCCAGGTCTCTTACCGCAGCAGTGATAGCGGTGTTGCTGCTTTCCGTACCACAGCTGGTGAAGAATATTTCAGCGGGATGTGCGTTCAGGATCTTCGCAACCGACTTCCTCGCTGTTTCAATGGCCATGCGGCATTCGCGGCCGTAGGAGTAGATAGAAGAAGGATTGCCAAACTTCTCCGTGAGGTAAGGCATCATTGTTTCCAGCACTTCGGGGTCAAGGGCGGTTGTGGCGGCGTTATCGAAATAAATTCTTTCCATTTTCTGTTTTGTGTTTTGGGTTTTGCCCCCATCCCCTAAAGGGGAGTTATTCAAAGTCGACTTAGTCTCTTAGGATAATAAATGCATCATTAATAATTGAACTCCAGGTTCCCCCTTTAGTGGGCGGAGGGGGTCACATCATCTCCCCAATATCCTGCATCAACCTCTTCGCAATATTATCCGCTGTTGTTTCAAAATTGCTTTCTGCATAAATGCGAATGATGGGTTCAGTATTGCTGGTACGCAAATGTACCCAGTCATTATCGAATTCTATCTTCAGCCCATCTTCGGTATTGATCGGGTGATTTTTGTATTTGTCTTTTATCTTTTTAAAAACTTCTTTTACATCAAGCCCGTTTTGCAAGGTGATCTTATTCTTGCTGATGAAATAATCGGGATAGGTGTTGCGCAATTGCTTGATCGTTTTTTTGCTTTGCGCCAAATGCGTCAAAAAAAGCGCAATGCCGATCAATGCATCACGGCCATAATGCAGGTCGGGCACGATAATGCCGCCGTTGCCTTCGCCACCGATCACAGCATTTACCGCTTTCATCTTACTTACTACATTCACTTCGCCAACCGTACTGGGAAAATATTCGCCACCGTGCTTTATCGTTAATTCCTTTAAAGCCTTTGTGGACGACATGTTGGAAACCGTATTGCCTTTTCTTTTGCTCAACACATAATCAGCCACCGCAACTAATGTATATTCTTCGCCAAACATGCTGCCGTCTTCGCAAACAAAACAAAGCCTGTCAACATCAGGATCAACAGCGATGCCGAGATCAGCATTATTTTTTTGCACCTGCGTGCTCAATCCTTGCAGGTGTTCGGGTAAAGGCTCGGGATTGTGGGCAAAGTCGCCATTCACTTCTCCATTCAACACAACGGTCTCTTTCACGCCAAGCGCTTTCAATAAAGCCGGTACCGCGATCGCACCCGTACTGTTCACCGCATCAACATAGATCGTATAATTTTTCTTCTTGATCGCCTTTACATCCACTAACTCGTGTTGCAAAATGGCATCGATATGTTTTGCAAGAGAACCTTCATCTTTTGTATATGAACCCAATTTATCAACCGCTGCAAAATTGAAATCTTCTTTCTTTGCCAAGTCGAGAATGAGCTTGCCTTCATCGCCACTGATGAACTCGCCTTTGTTGTTCAACAACTTTAAAGCATTCCATTCTTTGGGATTATGGCTGGCGGTGAGGATGATGCCCCCGGCAGCGTTTTCGAATTTCACGGCCATTTCAACTGTTGGGGTGGTACTCAATCCCAGGTCGATCACATCCAATCCCAGTCCGGTCAGTGTATTTATCACAAGCTGGCTGATCATTTCGCCGCTGATACGTCCATCACGACCGATCACCAATTTACGGTTATCGCCCTGCTGCATTACCCAGGTTCCATAGGCCGCGGCAAATTTCACTACGTCAAGTGGGGTAAGGTTTTCATTGGTTTTGCCACCGATCGTACCGCGTATTCCTGAAATACTTTTTATCAATGCCATGCGCTCTCATTTTAGGGAAGGCAAAGATAAGAAAGAGTTAGGAGTTAAGAGTTTAGAGTTAAGAGTTGGTAGTTGGTAGCTGGAGGTTTTAAACTCATAACTCTTAACTCATAACTCATAACTTTGCTTCATGCAAGAAACCTGGTTCAAAGACTGGTTCAACTCATCCTACTATCACCTGCTGTATTTTAACAGGGACGACAAGGAAGCTGCGGCTTTTATTGATAAACTGATCAATTATTTAAAACCGGCGCCGGGTAGCACCATGCTCGACGTGGCTTGCGGCAAGGGAAGGCATTCCATTCAACTGGCGGGAAAAGGGTTTGATGTCACGGGTATCGACCTCAGCGAGGATAGTATCAACGAAGCATTGGAGCACGAGACGGATCGCTTGCATTTTTATCGGCACGACATGCGCCTGCCATTTTGGATCAATTATTTTGACTACGCTTTCAATTTTTTTACCAGCTTCGGATATTTCCGCACGCGACGGGAAAATGATGACGCCATAAGAACGATCGCCCAGTCAATAAAAAGCAAGGGCATATTTGTGATGGATTATCTTAACGTGCATTATGCCGAGGATCATCTTATTCATCAATCAGAAAAGCAGATCGATAATATAAATTTTATCATCACGAAGTGGTTTGATGAAACTCATTTTTATAAAAAGATAATCATCGAAGACGAGTGTCTCAAAGAACCGATGATCTTTGTAGAAAAGGTTGCGAAATTTTCTTTGGGAGATTTTACCGAAATGTTTGCCTACCAGGGATTGCAGATACAGGAAGTGTTTGGAGATTACGGATTTTCAAACTACGATACCAGGAAATCACCGAGACTTGTAATGATCGCTAAAAAGGTTTAGAGGGTTTAGGAGGTTTAGAATGTTTAGGGTTTAGTCTAAACATTCTAAACCTCCTAAACTTTCTAAACCTGCACTCACGTCGCCAATTGTATATACCTCGGTTTTCTTTTTCTAAGCATGAACAACAAGAGCAGTCCCAGCAAAGCGCCGGTGGACACAATTGCCAGCCCGGATGAAAAGCCGTCACCGCCGATCCAACTGCCCAACCCAAAACCACTTTTTCTTTCTTTTTCTTTTCCATCGGGATAAAGCTCGATCTCCCCCACCTTTTTTACTTTTATCTTATTATTCTTGATGCTCACGATCGTATAAACTTCTACAAGGCCATTGATGGATGGTTTTACGACGGCGCTGCCACCGAATTTCATATCTGACATAAAATACCTGCCCTTTGCATCTCTCGCCATTAATGCCGCTTTTTCTCCTCCTTTTTCACTCACGAAATAACGAATATTGTTTCCTACCGCTACTGTATCTGCAGGGTTGGCATGATAACCCCTGTCGTAATGATAGCTGTAATGTAGGTAGCTAAAAGTGAAACCGGGGAATTTATCCAGGTTGGTAAATACGAATTGCCTGTTGATATGTCCGGGAACCACTACGTCGGCGGAAGCCGACAGTGATGCCATTGCTATTAGCAATGTTGCGCAGAGTTTACTAACCATCATCCTTAATTTTTATAAATATAATCCTTCCGTGGCAGAGATGCAATAGGGGGTGGACGCTATTTTGCCAGATTGAGAGAATGATGTTAAAATGAACTGTCAGCCTGAGCTTGTCGAAGGCGGTTATATTGAAATAGCGCTGGCTTCGACAATCCCGATAGCCATCGGGACTGACAGCTTTTAAAATTATGACCAAATTAGATTAATGGCCCTTATTATTCACCAGCATCCACCTTGCCGTTTCGTAAAATGCTGATGTAAGCTGGGAGAGCTTTCTCTTTATAGAATCCTGCTGTTGCGGGGATAGCGGGGGCTGATTGTCTTTCAGCGACACCAGGTCCTCCTGGGTAATATTCACGCTTTTTATGAAGAAATAGTCATCTGTCACCATGCCAATGCTACCCTCATCGTGGTGAATGATAAATGCGCTGTGAAAAAGGTCGGGTTGGTTGATGACATCCCTGCCCAGGGTGGTATTCACATAAGGCTCGTGTACCATCCCCGCCAGTGTAGGCAGCACATCTATCTGCGATACGGTATAGTGATAACGAGCAGCTGGCAACAGGGCAGGAGCGTAGTACAATAGGGGTACATGCTCGTCACTCAGGCGATAAGAGGTCCATGCTTTTGGATATACCGCATCAGCCTCACCTTCCACACCATGATCGCCCACAAAAACAAAAATGGTGTTGTTGAAGTAGGGTTGTTGCTTTGCCGCTTCAATGAATTTCTTAAAACAAAAATCGGTGTAGCAAAAAGCTTCATACTCTGCCTGTGAATCGAAACCGTATTTTCCCAATACATCATTGTCAACCTTTGGAACGCTAAATTCTTTTTCGCCCGGCGGTATCATGAATGGCCGATGGTTATGTGCTGTTTGGATCACCGCAAAAAAAGGCTTTTGTTGTTCTTTCAAAACATTATTCGCCTCCATGAACAGGTCCCGGTCGCTGATGCCCCATACATTGATCTCCGGCGACTTATATTTTCCTTTTTCATAGATCTGGATACCGTCAACATTGCTCATCAATCCATGAAAATTATTGAACTGGCTCCTTCCGCCGATAAAATAAAACTTATCGTATCCTTCAAAACTATTGATGATCGTTCGTTGGTTTACAGCTTCTGCATTTTGCGTGGAGAATTTAGCCATCTGCACGTCGGGTATGCCGGTAATGGTTGCATACAAACCACGAGCGGTGCCAAATGTTGGTGTAAAGCAACGGTCAAAGAAAACACCTTGATTACACATCTCGTTGAAAAAAGGCGTAGCGTTGAGTTTGTTGCCGCTCATGCTGCTCTTGTACATGCTGAAACTTTCGCAAAGTACTAACACTATATTGGGCTTGCTTTCCAGGCTTCGGGCATTGGGCGGGTTGTTGCGCACATAGGTGAAATTGCTGCGTGTGGCTGAATCGAGTTGCAGGTAATCGGCCAACAAAGGAAAATATTTTTTATCGGGAATGGCTTTGATATCGGGCCTGCGAAATCTTAAAGTGGTAATATAATTCTGGAACGGGTTCAGCGACAGGTTCGCTTTAAAATCATCATTTAGTTTGTAGGCATCTTGTCGCGTCAATGGCTTCAAACACATAAATCCATAAACGAACCAGCACATCAACAAGAGGGCAAGCAGATACCAACGTCGCTGGTATTCAAATTTGTGAAGATTGCTTTTTGTATGCACTGAAGTATGTGTGCGCCTGAAGAGCCGGGCAACGATCAAAACAGCAAATACAAGTCCGATGAGTATCCAAACGATCGGGTAAGTTTCCCAAACCATTCTGAACATTTCATAAGGGTCCTCAAAAAAATTGTTGGCGCTGGCGCCGATACGGGTATGATTGTAACTGAAGTTTCCAAAATCCGCCCCGTAAAAAAACATGATGACCAATGTGATCACCGATAAATAAATGGTCCATGCTTTTTTATTCCTGACTGAATGAAATGGGGAGAATTTTTTGTAGATAGATAATATAATGATCGGCGATAACACGATTGCGATCCAACGCAGATCGTATTTCAATCCAAGCCAAAAAGAAGGCACCAGTTCAAATGCGCTGATAGATTTTGGTTTGAAACAAATAACCGTCGCGATCCTGAAAGCGGTGAACATGCACAAATAGATAAGGAATAGTTTTACTATCCACTGTATCGTTTTTGGAATTCTCAAATTCATGAGCATATTGATCGTTATCCTTAAGCTTTAAAAGAACGCGAATATAAGTTAAAATACCTCGGAAAAAATGTGCCAGCCATATTACACAGAGATTCTCAAAGGATGCACAAAGATTCACAGAGAGCGTCTTATAATTTGAACACTAATTCCTCAATCATTGAGCTCTCTCTGTGAATCTTTGTGCATTCTTTGTCAGGCTTTGTGAAAAAATTTCTAGTGGTTTTTTTTATTATTCAACAACAAATATTTTGCGGTTTCATAATAGGCATCAGTTAAGCGGCCAAGATAATCTTTGATGCTGTCTGTTTTTGGCGTTGAGGGAACTGGTTCATTTCCAGTCATCGAAACAAAATCAACTTTGCTTGACTTCAAATTCTTCAGGTAATAATAATCATTCGTTACCAACCCAATAGAATGTACATCATGGTCGATGATAAAAGGGTAGCTTCCCTGGCCGAGATGAGGCCCCCATAGTAACATGCGGGTACTATCAAAAAGATCTCTTCCAAAAGCATTGTTCTTGTAAGAAACTCTTGCAAGCGAAGCAACTGTCGGTAAAATATCCACCTGCGAACAAACATCATGTATTTGTTTTGGCTGCAACAATTTCGGCGCATAGAAAAGCAGCGGTACATGCTCACAGGTAAGTCCCTGCTGTACCCATGCTTTCGGGAAATAATCCAGGCTGCCAGAATAACGAATGCCATGATCGCCAACGAAAACAAAAATGGTATTGTCGAAATATTTTTCCTTCTTCGCCGCCTCCATAAAAGTTTGATAACAGAAATCGGTGTAGCGGAAGGCATTCATCTCATCATTGCTTTCAAAACCATAATGCCTTAAAGAATCAGCAGGGAAATTTTTTAATTGAAACGCTGCTTTGTCTTCTGTTGGAATGGTATAGGGCCGGTGATTGTCCGCCGTTTGAATGATAGCGAAGAAAGGTTTTGTTTGCTCTTTTAAAATTTCATTTGATTCTAAGAAAAGATTTTTATCGCTGATTCCCCAAACATCAACAGGTTTCGACTTGTAGTCATCCGCTTCATACAATTTTACGCCGTTGATATTGTTGGTGAGCAATCCCCGGATATTTGCCCATGTGGCATTGCCTCCCAAAAAATAAAAATTATTGTAGCCCTTAAAATCATTGATGATCGTGTGCTGGTCCACCGCAGCAGGATTGCGGCTGGCCGTACCCGGACTCTCCACATCAGGAATCCCAGTGATGGTTGCCCACACTCCGCGTGCAGTTCCATAGGCCGGCGTAAAGCACCGGTCGAAGAAGACGCCGCTATCACAGAGTGATTTAAAATATGGTGTGGTATTCAGCGTGTTGCCATACATACTGCTTTTGTATGCACTGAAGCTTTCGCAGATGACCAATACGATATTGGGTTTGTTTGGTGAACTGTCGCCAGGATAATTTCTTGCATAGTTCAATTGAATGCTATCGGGTTGCTGCACGCCAAGATAAGAAGCCATCAAAGGATAAGCTGCCTTTACTTTCTTAATGTCAAACTTAGAATTCCTGAAACCCAATGAGCTTAAAAAACTTTGAAAAGGATTTAACGCCAGGTTTGCTTTGAAATCATCATTCAATGCGTACGCATCGCTCCAGCGCAAAGGGAACTGCCCCGACTTTATCACGATCTTTCCAATGATGCATTGTGCAAATAATATTACAGCGATAATATAAAAGCCGATCAGTCTCCGGTTATTCAGGGGCCTTTGTTGTTGATAGCGCCGCAATAATTTTCCAAAAACAAATCTTGCCAGCGCAGTTACCGCAATAAACAATAAAAGTATTTTTATCACGGGGTACGACTGCCACATCATGGTGCCCGAGATGCCGGCATCCTGCATATAGTTCAAAACTGAAGCATTCAACCTTTGGTGCAAATAATCAAAATGATAATAGTCCGCCACATAAAACAATACCATGATCAGGAATACGATCGGCAATAACCAGTTCCAGAATTTTTTTGCGCCTGCACGTTTAAAGGGATTGAGATAAGGTATTGCGCAAATGATCATTATTGAAAGAGCGATCACGCAAACAATTCTCAGGTCGTATCGAAAGCCGAGCAGGAATGCGGATCCTGAAAGTCCTTTTCCGGGAGGATTGTATGCCCAAAAGAAGATGAAGCGGGCAACCGTCATCACGCCCAGCAATACCAGCAGCACAGCAAATATCCAGCGCAATAACCTTGGTATCTTCTTGATTAACTGCATGAAGCATTTATTTTAACCGGCTGCTAAATTAGTTTAATTATTTTTGGGTCATTATTATTTAACAACTTCAACTGCATCAATTTGAAAAGCTGTCAGGCTGAGCTTGTCGAAGCCGGTATTGTAATCAATCCGCCTTCGACAAGCTCAGGCTGACACTCTAAAAGCAACCGGAGAATTTCAAAAGTGATGCACCACTAAAAATATTTTGATAAAACAACTGCTTTCATACGACCATCGTTTGTTCCGGATCATCAACAGCGATTGGCATAATCCTTTTTTCACCTGGCTGATGCCGTGGATGCGCAATAGCCAGGCATGGTATCCGATGTATCTTTTTCTCATCCTCATGGTGCTCATTAACCATAAAAAAACTGGTTGGTGGTGGGTGATATTTGCCGTTGGCACTCCAATACTTACCGACTTTGTAAGCAGCTCGCTTATTAAAGACAATGTGTGGCGGCTTCGTCCATGTAATAACCCTGATTTCAGTTCATGGATAAATATATTGGTTGGTTATCGTCCGCAAAGCTCCAGCTTCACCTCATCGCATGCGGCTAACCATTTTGGAATGGCCATGTTCTTATATATTTCCCTTGAAAAAAGGTATGGCAAATGGCCCTTGGTATTTTTTTTGTGGGCAGGTCTTATCTCGTTTGCCCAGGTGTATGTAGGTGTACATTACCCGGCAGATATCCTCGCGGGAGGGCTTATTGGAATGATTATCGGATATTTGTCGGGCAGATCGTTTAACAGAACCTACGGTTTAGCCTGATTGTTATGGTAGAAGTGATCATTTTATTGTTGCTAATTATACTCAACGGACTGCTGGTGATGAGCGAGATCGCACTGGTGAGCGCCCGGAAGCCGAGGCTGGAAACATTGGCCAATAAAGGAGATGAGAAGGCAAGGCGGGCATTGAAGCTTGCCGAGAACCCCGAGAAATTCTTATCCACCGCACAGATCTTCATTACTTGTATCTCTATCCTTACGGGTGTGTACTCAGGCGAAAAGTTCAGCCATTATTTTCAGCCGTTCTTCGAGAGGTTTGATCTTACGAGGCCTTATGCCAATACAATAGCAACGGTACTCATTGTTATTATTGTAACATTTCTTTCCATTATCGTGGGCGAATTGATACCCAAACGCATGGGTATGTTGCGTGCGGAAAAGATCGCCAGGCTGGTGGCCGGGCCGATGAACGTTTTATCGGGATTGACCTATCCCATCGTGTGGCTGCTATCCGGAATATCCAATTTGGTTTTTAAGATCTTCAACATAAAAAAATCGAACGATAGTGCAGTTACCGAGGAAGAGATCAAAGCCATGATATCTGAAGGAAGCGAACACGGCACCATCGAAGAAGAAGAGAAGGAGATCATCGAACGTGTTTTTCATTTGGGCGACCGAAACATTACATCCCTGATGACGCACCGCACAGATATTGCCTGGTTTGATGAAAAGGAAACGGTGCAAAATGTGAAGGACCGGTTTGCGGAGATCATCTATTCCACATATCCTGTTTGCGAAGGAACGGTTGACCATATCAAGGGCATCATTTATATCAAGCAGTTGTTGAAGGCTGACCCCCATGTGCAGCTGAAAAACATTCTCAAGCCAGCTTTATTCGTTCCCGAAAATAATACTGCCTATCAATTGCTGGAAAAATTCAAAGAAACACAGATACACAGTTGCTTTATTGTAAATGAATATGGTACGCTCGAAGGAATGATCACGTTGAATGATATCCTTGAAGCGATCGTAGGCGACGTGCCTCAAACCGGGCAGGAAGAGTATGGCATTGTTGAAAGAGCCGACGGTACTTACCTGGTTGATGCGCAAATTCCCTTCTTTGATTTTCTTAGTCGCTTTGAGAAAACGGATTGGGCAAATGAAGATGCGCACAATTTTGATACGCTTGCAGGATTCGTTTTACACGAACTGGAACATATACCGACAACCGGTGAAATGTTTGAGTGGCGCGGATTCAGCATCGAGGTAGTTGATATGGACGGGCAGAGGATTGATAAACTGCTTGTGAAAATTTCTGAAGAGATAAAAGATGAAATGGAGGATAGTTAAGAGTTTAGAATTAAGAATTATAAGTTGCCCAATTCATAATTCATAACTCATAACTCTTAATTCTAAACTCAAAACTCTAAACTAGTTGTCGCTTCCGGATTAACCATTTTCGTACTCTTCCTATTCCCATTTACCGTAACGTGAAGTAAACTTATCTGTTCGCTTTTATATTCGTAGAGAATATTGTCGGTGATTGTGATCTTTTTTATAGCAGCGATATTATTTACCTGGTAAAAACTATTGATCGCATCTTCCTGTTGTTCGTAGCCGAGAAATTGTAGGGCTACCGTTCTTCCATCAACCTGTATAGACAAATGTTTTTGAATATAATCATTCACTAATTTATTCATCGCTGTCTTATCCTTTGGATTGATAAGGTCGATAAAGCCTTTATTGTTTTGGCGCAGCGTGGTTTCCAGGTCGTTTGTAAATATCCGGCAACTGATCTCCAGGGTCTTTTCTTTTGCATTGTGTTCGATCTCTGTAACGCTCATGTAGATGGGATGTACGTTTCCGCCGCCATTGCCCAGTACCAGCGCCCCAGCCAATAACCATTTAAATAGAATAGATACCATTTAGCAAAGAGATTGATTAAAAAACTTTTGTTTAGAGATATTTGAAGGGCAAAACTAACACAAACATTCAATAGCGGGCCGGTTAATGCAGGATTTAGGAATTTATTTTGATATGGGATGGCATCACATTATTGCGTGGGGTGCATTAGACCATATCCTTTTTATACTTGCATTGAGCGCCATTTATTTGATCGGCAATTGGAAGCAGGTACTGGTGCTGGTAACGGCATTTACGATCGGACATTCCCTTACACTGGCGTTGAGTGTATATGATATTATTACAGTGAATAAAGACTGGGTTGAATTTTTGATACCCTGTACCATTATCGCCACTGCGCTCTTTAATTTTTTTCAAAAAGATCCGATGGTTATCGGATTTCAGTCCAAATCGTTGCGGTTGAATTATTTTTTGGCTTTGTTTTTTGGATTGATCCATGGACTCGGCTTCGCTAATTATGTACGATTTGCTATGCCGAAAGGTGAAGCCATCGGCTGGGGCCTATTTGGATTTAATATCGGGTTGGAAGCCGGGCAGATCGTGGTAGTACTTTGTATATTGTTGCTGAGTTATATTGTGGTGAATCTGGCTAAAGTAGAACGAAAGTGGTGGGTTTGGGGATTATCGGCGGTGGCCTTGGGTTTTGCGGTGAAGATGGTTTGGGAACGTTGGCCGCTATAGGGTTCACGCAAAGCCGCTAAGTGAGCGCAAAGCCGCAAAGTTATCTTTGCAACTTCTGAATTTAATCTTTGCGCCTTTGCGTGAAATAACAAAAAATAAAAACACACTTAACCATACAAAGATGAAACAACTATCAGTGATCGGTTTGTCGCTTTTGATAAGCGTTGGTGCTGCTGCACAGGATATCAAAAACAATCCCGGCAGCAACCATGGCAACCGTTTTGAACAATTGGGAACAATACTTCCCACGCCGAATGAATACCGCACGGCCAGCGGCGCCCCAGGTCCGAAGTACTGGCAGCAACGTTGTGACTACGACATCACATGCGAACTCAATGAGACGAGCCGTTCCCTTTATGGTAAAGAGACGCTTACTTATTACAACAACTCTCCTGATGTGCTCACGTACCTGTGGCTGCAGTTGGATGAGAACGAGCACAGCACAAAAAATAATTCCGGTTACCAAAACAGTAACCCAATGCCAACCCGTATCACCGAGAATGACGTTCAGCGTTATACCGGCAAGGTTGATAAGGATCGGGAGTATGGTGATAATATCACCCGCGTAACCGATGCGTTGGGTAAGACACTTACTTATACCATCAACAAAACAATGATGCGTGTGGAATTGCCAACTCCATTGAAACCTGGCCAGCAATTTGTTTTTAAGATCGACTGGAACTACAATATCATCGAAAGAACAAAATATGGCGGCCGCGGTGGCTTTGAGAATTTTCCTGAAGATGGGAATGACCTATATACCATGACGCAATGGTTTCCGCGTCTTTGTGTGTACAGCGATTTCCAGGGATGGCAGAATCACCAGTTTGTGGGTTCGGGAGAATTTGCATTGGTGTTTGGAAATTACAAAGTGGCGATGACCGTTCCTGCAGATCATGTGGTGATGGCAACGGGACAGTGCCAAAACTATCAGCAGGTATTGTCTCCTGCACAGATGGCACGCTGGACAAAAGCGCAGACCGCAACCGACGTAACAGAGATCGTTACGCTTGATGAAGCTACTGCAAGGGAAAAACAAAAGTCTACCGAAAAGAAAACATGGGTGTTTAAAGCCGATATGGTGCGTGACTTTGCATGGGGTTCGTCACGCAAATTTGTTTTTGATGCAATGCCGGCGATGGTGGAAGGAAAAAAAGTAATGTGCATGAGCGCTTATGGTAAGGAAGCATACAATCTTTATCGCAAATACAGCACAAAGACGGTTGCTCATACGATCAAGAGTTATTCAAAATTCACGATACCGTTCCCTTATCCTGTGGCGCAAAGTATTGAAGCGGCCAACGGAATGGAATATCCAATGATCTGTTTCAACTTCGGCCGTTGCGAAAAAGATGGCACTTACAGCGAAGGAACAAAGAACGGAATGCTGGGAGTGGTGATACATGAAGTGGGACACAACTTCTTTCCGATGATCATCAACAGCGATGAGAGGCAGTGGACATGGATGGACGAAGGGTTGAATTCTTTCTGCGAATACCTTACAGAAGAATTATTCGACAATAAATACCCGGTGAGCAAAGGTCCTGCTTATAAGATCGTTGATTACATGAAATTGCCGAAAGATCAGTTGGAGCCGATCATGACCAATAGTGAGAATATCATCCAGTTTGGGCCCAATGCTTATAGCAAGCCAACATGTGGTTTGAATATTCTCCGCGAAACCATCATGGGCCGCGAATTATTCGACTATGCATTCAAAGAATATGCAAGGCGCTGGGCATTCAAACATCCAACACCGGCAGATCTTTTCCGTACGATGGAAGACGCCAGCGGCGAGGACCTGGATTGGTTCTGGAGAGGATGGTTCTACAACACCGACCCATGCGATATTTCATTGGATTCGGTAAGATGGTCGGTACTCAATACAGAGGCTCCTAATTTAATGAGCAATAATGGCAGTGCAAGAAAACAAGCCGTTGCAAAACCACAGCTTAATACTTTTGATGATATTTCCAAGATCAGGAACCGTGAAGACAAGAAGATAGTTTTTGCAACAGATGCAGATCCATCACTTCGGGATTTTTACTGGAGATATGACCGTGATATGGCGAAAGTAGATAGCACGCCTTTTGATATTCCGGCACCACAGGCAAATCTTGACACATTTACTGAAGCACAACGTTTCAATGTTGCGGGTGGAAAGAATTTGTATGAGCTATCATTCAGCAACAAAGGCGGACTCGTAATGCCGATCATCATCGAATGGACGTATAAAGATGGTACGAAAGAGATCGACAGGATACCAGCGCAGGTTTGGCGTAAAAATGAGAATAAAGTAACCAAGACCTTTATGAAAAACAAAGAAGTTGCTTCTATTCAAATAGATCCGCTCAGGGAAACTGCTGATATCAATACCAGCAATAACTCATGGCCGGTGACAAGTGAGCCGAGTAAATTCCAGTTGTTCAAGGCAAGAACTGCAGCCGGGGCAAGGGGAGCAGCGGTAGGCAATCCTAATCCGATGCAGAGGGAAGTGAAGAATTAAGAGAAAGATCAAATTTTGAATGATAAAAATGCTGCCCATGTCGGGCAGCATTTCTTTTTATGTGTATATTTAGTTTTTATCACGTACTCTCAAGGATATTCCAATTCGTTTTGTGCCCGGATGACCATTTACAAACAAACCGGTTTTTAAAAATTGAATAAAAAAAAGCAACTATGAGGAAATCATTTCTTGCCAAACAATTAAATAACAAAAGAGCAATGATGCTTTTTATGTGTTTTCAAATGTTCCATACTGCGATCAATGCGCAAAGCGTTGCCATCAATACAGACGGAAGCGCCGCTAATGCCAGTGCATTGCTGGATGTAAAAAGTACCGCAAAAGGAATATTGGTACCACGTATGAGCCGCACCGAACGTGACGCAATAGCGTCTCCGGCAACAGGATTATTGATCTTTCAAAGCGGACCGGATAGTGTTGGGTTTCATTATTTCGATGGAACCAGGTGGACATGGATATTCTCCAATTCAAATACGGATTCACTGGCATGGAGAACAAAAGGCAATACCGGAACCTCTGAAGCCAATAATTTTATCGGCACCATTGATGATGTTGCATTGAACTTCCGTGTAAATAATCAGAAGGCGGGAAGGATACCATCATCAGGCGAAACTTTTTTGGGATACCAGTCTGGTGCGGCCAATACTTCTAACTACAGCACAGGTTTTGGCTATTATGCTTTGGCTTCCAACACGTCAGGAAACGATAATACTGCCGTGGGAAGAGAAGCATTACGCTTTAACACTACGGGCGGAGCTAATACCGCAACCGGTAAAGAGTCTTTATTCTCCAACACAACAGGTACTTCCAACGTTGCCTCAGGATATCAATCGATGGTAACCAACAGCACAGGAAGCAATAATACAGGTATTGGTACAAATTCATTAAGAGGAAATACCACAGCTTCAAATAATACCGCTCTTGGATATAATTCTATGCGAAACAATACAACCGGAAGTGATAATGTTGCAATAGGAACCGATGCGCTGTCGAGCAATCTTACAGGTATTAAAAATGTTGCCATAGCCGGCGATGCGCTTTTTTCAAATAACAGCGGGGATCAAAATATAGGTATTGGCTATTTTACTTTGTTCAACAATACATCCGGCTCACGAAATGTTTCAGTGGGCGAAGGAAGTGCCATCTTCAATACAACAGGAAGTACCAATACCACTGTTGGATTTCAACCGCTATTTTCTAATACAACAGGGTATAGCAATGTTGCTATTGGTGTTCAGTCCTTATATAGCAATAGCACAGCAAGCAACCTGGTAGCTGTGGGCGATTCAAGTCTCTTTCACAGTACAGGCAGCGGCAATACGGCATTTGGTTCTAAAGCAGGTTACAATGTTACATCCGGAAGCAACAATGTTTTTTTAGGCAACCAGGCGGGATATAATGTTACAACAGGCTCTAACAAATTATATATCGCCAATAACAGTACTGACCCGCCAATTATTTACGGTGATTTTTCCACCAAAGTAATTGGACTTGGTACGATAACACCAAATTCCACATATGGCTATGCAAAACTGGAGATCGCATCTGAAGGATATGCTTCGCCTTCTGATATCCTTATCAGGAATGCTGTCAACGATGCGGGCTATGCTCCCGGATTGAACTTTCAACACGCCAGGGGTACACTGGCGGCTCCATTAGCTGTTGTTAATGGCGATTACATGGCAGCCATAGCGTCGATGAACTATGATGGTACGAGCTATGTTCAGTCGGCGGGTATCGATATTTGGAGCGACGGTGCCGTGTCTACTGGCAAAGTACCCACAAAAATTCATTTTTATACAATGAATTCATCGGGTAGTCTTGCCACGAGAATGGTAATAAAAAACGATGGCAAAGTAGGTATTGGCACCACAAATCCCCTGGCACATACTCATATTTCTAATGGTAATTTTTTGGTGGATGGAAATTTTGGAACCGATAGCACACTTGGATTCAGTGGTAGCGGCACCAGGATGTTCTTCTATCCAAGGAAAGCAGCATTTAGGGCAGGCAATGTTTCTGGTACACAATGGGATGATGCCAACATTGGAAATTATTCTATCGCGATGGGATTAAACCCGAGAGCAAGTTCAGATTATAGCGTGGCTATCGGTGAAGGTAATATTGCTGAAACGTCATTGTTTGCTATGGCGATAGGCAGAGAAAATCACAGTACTGGTTTTGCATCTTTAGCGATGGGACATTTTTCTGAAGCTACCGGCGACTACAGTGCATCAATTGGTTTGAGAGATACCGTTTCAGCATTTGGCGCATCGTCAATGGGTAGCTATAATAAAGTATCTAATGCCTACGCATTTGCTGCGGGATTTTCAAATACGGTAGCAGGTGTTTCTGCGATGGCTACTGGCAATAATAATTATGCTCCTTCCTTTGGTGAAACAACCATTGGAAATTATGCAACACAGTACAGTGCGTTGAGTGCAGGTGGCGTAAATTCCTCCGATAGAGTATTTACCATCGGCAACGGCACCAGCACGGGCAGCAGGGCTGATGCCATGGTAGTTTTAAAAGATGGAAGAGTGGGAATAGGTGTATCTACCCCCAGCACCCAGCTTACCAATAACAGCAGCAATACTGTAGGCGTGGATGGATTTGGCTTGAATGGCCCTTCTTTGAACTGGTCTATGAATGCCGGCGGCTATGTAGCGGGAATCTTCAATGCGTCTACCAATACAAATACAAATGGACTCGTCGTGAAGATAGCAGGCACAGATATTTCCAACCGTATATTGGATCTATCGACAAATGCTTCGCAAACTACTGCCGGCACCCCGGTAATGGTTGCAAACGGGAATGGTACTGTTGGTATCGGTACAAGTGCTCCTAATAGTACACTTCAGGTAGATGGTACGATCGCTGTTGGGTTAACGATGGGACTGGCTGGCGGCCCTTCAGGTTCACCGATTTCATTAGCTACTGCAAAATATTATATTGGCTTATCGCCGGCTGATGCTGTAAACAATAATTATCAATTACCAAGCCCGGTAACCTATCCGGGTAGAGTTTATTTTATCCGTAATAATAGCTCTGCAAATAATGCGGTGCTTACTACAGCGGCCGGACTTCTCTTTCCTGCTCAAAGTGCAACGGGTATTGCATCTTATGGGCTGAATGCAGCGAGCTCAGTTAAATCAGTGATGGTGATATCAGATGGTTCCAACTGGACGGTGGTACAGCAAAACTAATTGGTGAGCCAAAATGAATTTGCCGCTCGTTACAGGATGATTAACATTCATTGTGATATTTTTTTATTGCATATTCGTAGCTTAGCGCATCAATGAAAGCAAGTGTTTATCTATTCTCTTTTTTGTTGTGGTCATGCTGCACAATAGCTGGCACTGTCGACACCGTGAGCATTTACAGCAACTCCATGCATCGCAACATCAAATGCGTGGTGATAAAACCCGATAGTTATAAAGACAAGAACACAAAATTCCCAGTCGTATATTTCCTTCACGGATACGGTGGTGGTTACGCAAATGCGATCACGCGTGTGCCCCAATTGAAGGAGCATGCGGATACTTATCAAATGATCATCGTTTGCCCGGATGGGGGCTTCAGCAGCTGGTATTTTGATAGTAAGATCGATAAGGACTTTCAGTACGAAACACATGTTGTTGTTGAAGTGGTTGGTTATGTTGATAAGAATTACCGCACCATCGCCGATAAAGAGCATCGTGCCATCATGGGCAATAGTATGGGAGGGCATGGTGCGCTATCTCTTGCGCTCAAGCATGAAGATATTTTCGGTGCCGCAGCCAGCATCAGCGGGGGAGTGGACCTGGAGATACTTAAAAAGCAATACGATATTTCCAAAAGGATCGGCGACACTATTACGCACGCAAAGGAGTGGCACGATCTAAGCGTGATCAATCTCATCGAAAAATATCCCAACACCAAACTCAGGATAAGCATTGATTGCGGCATCAAAGACATTTTCATTGATCCCAACAGAAGGCTGCATCAAAAAATGCTGGAACTAAAGATCCCTCACGATTATACCGAAAGGCCCGGCGAGCATAGCTGGGAGTACTGGCGCAAGTCCATGCCCTATCAATTGCTCTTCTTTGAAAATTTCTTCAATAAAATCCCTTAAGTGTGTATTCCGTACACATTAAATAGCTAGATTTACCTCCTAAAACAATTGCCATGCTTTCACGCCGATTGCTAATTGCTGCCATTGCGGTAATGATCACTTCGATCAGTTTCGCCCAGGTAAGGACCACTGTCTATTCCCCATCCAAAAACATCAAGCTGGAATTCTGGTTGAGTGAGCAAGGAGCGCCAATGTATGCAGTTTCTTATAAGGAGAAACCGGTGATCCTTCCTTCGTCAATGGGTTTTGAATTGAAGCAAACAATGCTTAACGAAGCATTGCCGGTATTAAAAGATAATTTAAAGAAGACCTCATCCACGCAAACCAGTTCGGATACCAAGTGGACCCCCGTTTGGGGCGACACCAAAGAGATCAGGGACAATTATAATCAGCTGCTGGTCGGTCTTTCGCAGAAAACAGACAAGCCGATAATCTTCAACATCATCTTCAAAGTATTCGATGACGGCGTTGGCTTTCGCTACGAATTTCCAAAACAGGAAAATCTTAATCACTTTATAGTTTCAGAAGAAAAAACACAGTTTCATTTAACCGGTGATCACAAAGCTTTTTGGATACCCGGAGATTATGATAGCAATGAATTCAGTCCAAATGTTACCAACCTCAGTGAAGTGGATGCTGAGGATCCAAAATACGCCGCTTCAATTTTTGCACACCAGTTCTTTGACCGCAATGGGGTGCAAACTCCGCTGATGCTGAAATCGAAAGACGGCCTGTACATCAATATCCACGAGGCTGCACTGGTGAATTATCCTGCGATGAACCTGGTGATCGATAAATCCAATTTCAACCTCACCTCATCACTCGTTCCGGATGCATTGGGCAATAAAGCCTATTTGCAGGCACCGGCAAAAACACCATGGCGCACGATCATTGTTTCAGATAAGGCAACAGATATTCTTGCTTCACACACCATTCTCAATTTGAACGATCCTTCTGTTATCAAGGATCCATCTTGGATCAAGCCGACCAAATATGTTGGTGTGTGGTGGGAGATGCACGTGGGTAAAGCAAGCTGGGATAGTGCAAGTGGCAAACACGGCGCTACTACGGCCAATGTTAAACGTTATATCGACTTCGCGGCAAAGAATGGTTTTGACGGAGTGCTGGTGGAAGGATGGAACGTGGGCTGGGAAGACTGGTTTGGCCAATACAAAGAAAATGTTTTCGACTTTGTAACACCGTATGGAGATTTTGATGTAAAGGGTTTGCATAAATATGCTGCTTCAAAAAAGGTAAAGCTCATCATGCATCATGAGACCTCGGCATCGGTAACCAACTACGAAAGGCAGATGGATACTGCTTATCGCTTCATGAAGGCCAATGGATACGATGCAGTAAAGACGGGCTATGTAGGGCATATCATTCCGCGTGGCGAGCACCACGACGGGCAGTGGATGGTGAATCACTATTTAAGAGTAGCACAAAAAACTGCCTCATACAAGATCATGCTGGATGCGCATGAGCCAGTTCGCCCAACTGGCCTTTGTCGCACTTACCCCAATTGGCTCGCTTGCGAAGCGGCAAGAGGAATGGAGTTCAATGCGTGGAGCGAGGGTAATAAGCCAAGGCATGATGTGATACTGCCTTTTACAAGATTTATGGGCGGGCCGATGGATTATACCCCCGGTATTTTTCAGTTGGACCTAAGCTATTGGGATAAGAATAAAAAAGAAACCATTCATACCACCCTGGCAAAACAATTGGCTTTGTACGTCAATATCTGCAGTCCACTGCAAATGGCGGCCGACCTTCCTGAGATCTATGAAAAGAAAATGGATGCCTTTCAATTCATCAAAGATGTTGCAGTTGACTGGGACGAAAGCAGGTACATCGAAGCCGAACCGGGAGAGTATATCACCGTTGCAAGAAAAGGCAAGCATACCAACAATTGGTTTCTCAGTTCGGTAACAAATGAGAATGGCCGAAGCACAAGCGTTCGTCTCGACTTTCTCGACAACAATAAAAAGTACAATGCTATAATTTATGCTGATGCCGATGACGCGGATTATCAAAAAAATCCTGCCGCGTATAAAATAACCAAACAGGTGGTAGACAGTAAAACAGTATTGAATCTGAAACTAGCGCCGGGCGGGGGCTGTGCGGTGAGTTTTATGCCAGTCAAATAGTTGCCAGTTGGCAGTGGGCAGTTTGCTGGCTAACGACTGAGGACTACAGACTGGTTCTCCCGTCTCGCAACGCCTTCTTCTTCCCATTATTCTTCTTTTCCCACTGTATCATCTCGGGAGTTTTATCGGGCTTTTTTGCCTTATCTTTTGCATCGGTACCGCTGGCAACAACAACAGGTGCATTGGGTGTTACCAAATGGCCACGGTCCCAGGTCTCTGATTTTATCAATCGTCCGCTACCTGGTTCAAAATATTTCCACTCGCCATTCTTCACGCTGTATTGCTCGGCTTTTACAATTTTATAATCTGCAACATCACCAGTAGGGCCATATACCGGGATGGTATCATAAGGCGCATCGGGATTATATCCGCGCCAGGATTCTTCCTTGATCAGGTCGCCGAGATAAGTATAATATTGTTGTATGCCATCCTTGCCGCCATATTTGTAATTTTCAAGGCCTATGAAGTCGCCGGTGAGATTGTACAATCGCCATACACCTTCCTTCTTATCTTTTACATATACGCCCTCTTCTTCATAGCCAGGTTCGCTGCGAATGGCATCGATATGATTGATCCATTTGCCCTGTTTTTGTCCCGCCATATTGATACCATTGATCGTATCGCCTTCCGGAGTCAACTTAAAACTTTTGTATTGTGCATTTCCATTCATCAAAAACAAAAATTGCATGATGAACAATAGCCACAATTGCTGTATTTTTAAAAGTCGCATAGACAATTTATTTACCGTTAATATTTTTTTATGTTTCGAGCATTTTTACACATGAGCAAAATTACAGCAATCCTTCTTTTAATAAGTGTTAATTCTACGTTCGCACAGCCCAAGCCCAGCAGCGCCTCCGATCGGATCAGCGGACTGGAAAAGAGAAGAGCTCTGGAAGAAAAGAGCGTATTGAAAGACATCAAATTCCGCAACATTGGCCCCAGCACCATGAGTGGCAGGGTAGTGGATGTGGACGTAAACCCTTCTGACCCAACCGAATTCTATGTGGCCTATGCAACGGGCGGCCTCTGGCATACCACCAACAATGGCCAGAGCCTCGTATCCATCTTCGATAAGGAAAACGTAATCGGCATCGGTGATATTGCGGTGAATTGGACAACAAGAACAATTTGGGTGGGTACCGGTGAAGCCAATAGCAGCAGGTCATCTTATGCGGGCATCGGTGTGTATAAAAGCACGGATGATGGTAAGACCTGGCAGTTCCTGGGACTTCCCGAAAGCCAGCATATAGGTAAGATCGTATTGAATCCTACCAACAATGATATCGCCTGGGTGGCTGTTCTTGGACATTTGTATTCAGCCAACAAGGATCGTGGCGTTTATAAAACGATAGACGGTGGTAAGACATGGAAGCAAACACTCTATGTGGATGATAATACCGGCGCCGTTGACATGGACATCAATCCAAAAAATCCTGATGAATTGTACGCAGCTATGTGGTATCGCACCCGCCGTGCATGGAACTTTGAGGAAGGCGGTAAAACTTCAGGCATCTATAAAAGCATTGATGGCGGCGACACCTGGAAAAATGTAACAGCAGAAGGCAGCGGCTTTCCAACAGGTGATGGTGTTGGTCGCATCGGTGTTGCTGTATTTGCGGCGAATCCCAATATCATTTACGCAACGATGGACAATCAAAACCATCGGCCGGATACTGCGAAAAAAACAAAAGATACGGTGTATGTGTTGAAAGATTTCAAGAACATCAGCAAAGAAGATTTTTTAAAACTCGATACCGCCAAATTAGACAGCTTCCTTATCGACAATGATTTTCCTGCGAAATACACCGCTAAAACTGTTCGCGAATTGATCGAACAGAATAAGATCAAATCAACCTCTATCTACGATTATTTGCTTGACGCCAACACCGCACTTTTTGAAACACCCATCATCGGCTGCGAAATATATCGAAGTGATGATGCAGGGACGTCGTGGAAAAAAGTAAATACTGCGGGATTGAATTTATACAATACTTACGGCTATTATTTTGGAAAGATATCGGTAAGCAATACCAACGCAAATAAGCTGGTGATCAGCGGCTTTAATTTGATGCTCAGCGAAGATGCCGGAAAAACATTTAAATCGACCGATAAATCGGCTACGCATCCCGACTGGCATGGTTGCTGGATGGATCCCAATCGCGACGGGCATTGGATCGCAGGCAATGATGGCGGGTGCAATGTTACCTATGATGACGGCAAGCATTGGTATAAAGTGAATACACCATCTGTGGGACAATTTTACAATATCGCTGTCGATGATGCCAAACCGTACAATGTTTATGGCGGCTTGCAGGACAATGGTACCTGGTTCGGCCCCTCAACAACAAGAGATCTTGATCAATGGAATTATGAAAGCCCTTATCCCTGGAAAAATATCGGCGGCGGTGATGGCATGCAGGTGCAGATCGACACAAGAGATAATAAAACTGTTTACGACGGATCTCAGTTTGGATTTTATGCAAGAAAAAATACAGAATCGCCTCGCGGCGGATTTTCAATTTATCCGCGACCTGATATTGAGGAGCCGAAATTTCGATTCAACTGGCAAACACCTATTTGGCTGAGTCGCCACAACCAGGATATATTGTATTACGGTACAAATAGATTTCATCGCAGTTTGCAAAAAGGCGATAAGATGGAAACACTTAGCGCCGATCTTACTACTGGCAAACATGACGGCGATATTCCTTTTGGTACGATCACAACAATTGTTGAATCGCCGATGAAATTCGGTTTGATCTATGTGGGTACCGATGATGGCTTCATTCACCTGAGCAAGGATGGCGGCTATACCTGGGCCAATGTAAGCAAGGGCCTGCCTAAGTCTGCGCAAGGTTTGTACGTTAGCCGCGTCATGCCTTCAGCCTTTAAAGAAGGTAGAGTATATGCAACGATGAACGCCTATCGCAATGATAATTTCGCCGCCATTTTATTTTCCAGCGAAGACTATGGTGCCAGCTGGCAGCAATTGGGCACCGACCTTCCTGCCGAGCCATTGAATGTTGTAAAAGAAGATCCAAAGAACGAGAACATCATTTATGTAGGAAGTGATAATGGGCTCTATGCATCATTCGACATGGGAAAGACATTCATGGTTTTTGGAAAAAATCTTCCACGGGTGCCTGTTCATGATATTGCGATACAGCAAAGAGAGAACGATCTTGTTGTGGGAACACATGGGCGCAGTATTTATATAACGAAGCTGGATATGGTACAAAAGACCTATGATTCTTTATATGGTAAACCTGCCTCGATGAAGAAAGATGGTGCAGCTGTTCCGAATAGGAGAGTGAAGGAAAAGAATAATGTAGAGCCCGGCGAGGAGGGTGAAGAAGTGGAAGGAAAGAAAGAAGATTAGGTCTGAACCTCAGATTTACTGATTGTCCTGGTTGTTTTATAATTTATCCAAGGCAATCAGTTAATCAGGCTAATCGGGTTCAGGCACTTCATAAATTCATTTTGATACCCGTACTTAACTGCAGGAACTTGTGGTTTAACTTCGGTTCATAATCTATATAAGCGTCGGGTTTAACAGTATTTACTATGGAATATACAAGTGAGTTGGTTAATTTCAGTTTTTTATTGAGCCTATAGTCGAATCCGCCACCTACAGTTATTGAACAACCCTGCCAATAATTCTTTTTAAATGCAGGCCAGTCGCGATGTTTGTATTTCGTATTCAGTAAGAAGTTAGCGGTGAGGCCCAATTTTGCAAAGGCGTCTATTTTTTTTGTTCGAAAAAAATTATATCCGATGCCAACAGGGATCTCAAAAGTGCGATACGCAACATAGCGGGTAACATGCGCAAGGGCGTTGGTGTCGAAATATGGTGGCGGCATCTTTTGCTGAGCCATAACAACTACTATATTCATTCTGCGTGAAATGAAGCCTAATCCCCCATCTATAAATAAACGGCTGTTTACCTTGTATTGAATCGAGGCGTTGATGCCCAGGTTCGGAGTTATGAAATTTCCACTTTTCGGTGGGATGCTGGTGCCAAACCCCGTTTCGACAAAAGTTAGTTCAGGTTGTAACTGGGCAACAATAGATAGTTTATTTTTCTGTCCCGAGGCCTGGAGTGAAACAAATATCAATGCTAATGCTACAGAATGTTTCATAAGCTGAAGTTTTGGTATATGAAAGGCAATATAATAAAGCCAATTGCTGCATTTGCATGCAATTAAAACTTCATAGATATACTCCCAAAGCATTTAGCGCTGAGCGTCAAAGGTTTGCCAGCCGATGCCAGGTCATATTTTCGTTAGCAAAGAATACACGGCCGTGTCTCCAAACTTCCCATCCTTGTAATAGTCTTCCTTATAGTAAGCCTCGCGGACAAATCCATGGCGCTCCATTAGTTTTATTGAAGCCGCATTGCCAGGATGCACCCTGCCTTCGATAGAGTGAAGTTTAATTTCGCCGAAAGCATAATTCAATACGGCAGCCAATGCTTCACTCATCAAACCCTTGCCTTGCTGATCGGGATGAAGCACAAATCCAATTTCGGCCCGGTAATGTTCCTGGAGAATATTCCACATGCAGATGGTGCCGATGAGTTTATCCGTTTCTTTTGAGGCAATGCCCCAATAGGCGCTTTGGTTTTCAGAGACTGCTTTATCTATTTTATGAATGAAAGCAAGCGCATCACCGACGTTGTTCGCTTTGGCGATATCAATGTATTTGAGGATGCGCTCATCTGATCGTAAAACAAAGATCTCGGGAGCGTCGCTATCAGCAAGCTGCCGAAGTACAAGCCGATCTGTGGTGAGTGTTGGAAATGGGTTGAAATTTAATGTTAGCATTTAACAAATTTTAGAAGCTGTATAACTTTTATGTTCCTTATTTCTTATTTATCATTTCTTATCTAGTCCGGCATCCCTTTAAACATCAAATCCACCGCACCCTTCTTCCAGATATCATCTCCGAGTTGTTGAAGCAATAATAGATCCTCATCAAAAACCCTCCCGAAAATATTTCCGCAATCTAATAATTTTCCATCACCATAAAATATGCCGATGCAATTCACGATCTTATTTCTTCCTGGTTGCATTGGCCCGATCACGATCTCGCCGGGTAGCGCAAATACCGAAGCGTTCTCCTGGATGATATCCAGGCAGGGACCTTTGTCTGTCCAGATCTCTTGCCCCGATACCTTCGCATGAAAGAAGGTCTGCGAAAAAGGCAGTGCATTGATAAATGCTGCAACAGTTTGCGGTGCAGTATCATGATACAATCTGAAACAGATCGTTTGATTGTCGGGTGTAACTATAATAAAATTTTGCATCTTCTTAATTTATGAATGATTGTATTCGCATGCTGCAAACTGCCAACTATCAACTACCAACTTTTACTTATTCCACGGCATCCCTTCCTTCTCCGCAAACGCCTTAAAACGGTTCACCCACTTTTGCGTTTGCCTTCTAAACATGCCCGGCATCAGCAGTGCCATCATCTTCGGCATGAACCCGGTAAATTTCATGTACTCCACCTGCGCTTCATACCGCGTCTTATTTTCACCTACTGAAATGAATCGATTGGCCAGCGTATTCACCATGTGTTCGTGTTCGTACAATGCGTCCAATTCAAAAGGAAGGTTCTTAAAGATGATCGTTTCGGTAATTACGATGCGATGCTTGCCATGCAAAATAGTGATCCTTGATTTCGCTCCCGGCTCGCCGGGGATGCCGCGAAGGTATTCGTGGCTGATAAAACCCTCCTGCCAGCGTTCGAGATTTGTTGGATCATTGAACAAAGCAGATACCCGCTTAACGGGAAGATTGATCTCTGCTGAGCAGGTGAATTTCATGTTGTGTATTTTTCTGTGCTTCCGAGCCTTCGTGGCAAACTTTATACCTACCTTCTCACCGCATATATCAGTTCATCAAGATACTCCCCATTTTTGAATAATGTTTTCTCAAATCTTCCTTCTAATTTAAATCCAGCTTTTTCAAGCACTTTTTGCGAACCAATATTTGTTCCAAACGGCCTCGCGAATATCCTGTCGATCTCCCAGGTCTTAAAACCATAGTCCACCATTTGTGTTATCGCCTTAGTTATTATTCCCTTTCCCCAATAAGGTTCGGCCAACCAATAGCCGAGTTCTGCATTCTTGCATTGTATGTCGGTCTGGAGATGAAGCCCGATACCGCCTGAAGCTTCCCCGGCAATATCGATAGCAAAAATGTTGAATGGGAAATCGTTGGTGGCAGACTCGATGAACATTTTTCCGTTCTCTTCATTGTATGGATGAGGGAACCTATTGGTCATGTTCTTGGCAACCTCGGGATTGTTGGCAAATTTTACCAGGCTATCCAGGTCCTCTATCTTCCAGGGTCTTAATGTAAACTGCATCCGTGTGATTGATTGTTTTTTCTTGATCAATTTGTTTTTGGGTAAACGAATCCTGTGCTTTGTTCTTCCATTTTTATCGGGCGCACTTCAATACTTGCTGTGGTTATATATTCAAATTCGGGATTTTCTTTTGCAATGCCAATCGCATCATCAATGTCATCGGCAAGTATATGATAATAACCAACCTGCACTTCGCCAGCTCTGTGAAGTGGGATCTCGTTCCATCCTGCACCCGCCCGAGACAATATTACACCTTGTTTCACCAGGGGCTGCGCAGCCAGCAATTTTTGTTGCTCTTTTAATTTGCCGATGTATTCTTCACAGGCTTTCAGAAACTCTTCGTGTTTTTCGGGTGATAGTGTTGAAAGATGATCGCCTGTATTGCGGACGAGTAACATAAATTCCTTCATCGCCTTTATTTATGAATTGATCTGAAGATATCTTCAGATATAAATTTATAAAAAAAGGATTGCTTTAAGTTGCAAATTTACCAGCCGCTTACAATAAGGTTTCGCGCTGCTTTTTGACTGCAATGCTGGTACTTGGAATAGGCTGCGGCAGCGCTGTTGCGGATATTTGCTACGGGCTCGTTGTTGATATAGGATTCGATCGCATCATGCAGGGTATAGGCCTCGGGACTCATGAGGCCGGTGCTCCAGGCAATGGGATTGGCCCTGGTTTGCGCCAGATAAGGCTGGAAATATTTTTTGCTGATACAGGCAAGGATGATGGCATCCCTTACTTTATTGTCGGCATTGGCAAATGAACCCGCAAGATTGAAATCCATAAATCCATCGTGCCCGATATAGGCGATCAATTTCGAATTACCCTTTATGCCAATGGTCGTTCCATTCACACGCAAGGTGTCCTTTGCCTGGCCTGCACAACTCTTCAGGAATTCGGAGGTACACTGCCTGATATATTTGCCATTATATGCATCGGCAACCAGGTAATAATTGGCACTGGTGTTTTTGAAGACCAGCCTTTCCATGAGGGTGCTGTCGATCTTATACTGTCTGACCAATTTCCAGCTCTTGCTCTTCTTAAAATAAGAACGCACGCCATAACCACATCCCCAGTACAGATTATTATCAGGATCCTGGCCGTTGCCGATCGCTGGAGGAACGGGAACGATGCCCTGGTATTTGTTATCGCAGAGTGCTACAAAAACATGAATGGTCTTTGCGGTTGTGTCATAGGGAACAGGAGATGGGTTGCCAGTATGATCGGTTTGAGTTTTTGTATGCCGATCTGAGCAACTGATCAGCATCAGGAAGGTCAAAAGCAAGTGGTACATGGTGGGCGGAATTTTTATCATTTGCAATTATCGCTACCTAAGATGCTCAATTAGTAAGTTTCCATTTTTTTGCCACAGATTATCACAAATTCTCTGTGTAAATCTGTGTAATCTGTGGCGACCTTTATTAGCAAACACTTTTCTTCTCAACAAAATCTTTCAGCGATGTGCCAATGATATGGGTCCATCCTGCCACAAAATTTGTTGCGGCGAAATCCGGGTTGCTCGCGGGGAAGCTTTCCAATCCTTCATGCGTAAGCTTCAGCCTTGTTTTTTCGCCTTCGGCAAACAATTCAAAACTTACAAATGAAATGCCTTCATAACCATCGTAGCGCCAGCTATAGGTGATTTTTTTTCCGGGCACTACATCCGTTATTTTGCAAAGATGGAGATATTCTTTCTCCGGCGGACCTCCCAAAAAGCTAAACTCAAAACCCACTTCCGGCCTGAATTCCGGGAGGACAAAATACCATTGCTTCATCTCATTGTTATCGGTAAGTGCGGTCCAAACAGTTGCAGCAGGTGCGTTAAGTGTTCTTTCGATAATTATTGGAGCGTTGTTCATATTATTAGTTTAAAGTTTAAGAATGATGTTCATAAATCATCAACCGTGAATTGTTATCCTTGCATCGTGCCCAAATACATTTCCAGCCTGTCAACGTTCTGTTTCATTCCCACGTCTGCTTTAAATACTTTGATCACCTGTTCCAGCTGTTCAGCCGATTCAAAAACAGAATGAAGGGTCAGCAATGTTTTATCACCCTTGGCTTCAAATGTGGCCGTCATTCTGAATTTAGGGGCGCTGACATGATCCAGCACCAGGCGTTCTTCTTTTACGATCTCGTGATAAATGTGCTTGTTCTTATAGTCCGTTCCATCCGGGCCGTGCATGATGAATTCCCATTCGCCGCCGGGCTTCACTTCCATTTTGAAGATCGTATTGGTGAACCCGCTGGGTCCCCACCATTGGGCGATATGCTCGGGTTCGGTCCATACTTTCCACACCAGTTCCCTGGGTGCATTGAGCAGCCTGCTTATACTGAGCTCGCGATTTGCTGTGTCATTATTTTTTGTGTCCATGATATTTTATTTTGATTTTTTAACCATAATTTTTTTCCTGGAAGTGGCCTTGGGTTTTGCCTTCGACACTGATTTCTTCTCCTGCTGCAGTTCCCCCAAATATTTTTCCAACGCATCCAATTTAATGTTCCAGAATTTGCGGTACTGCTCCACCCAATCCGAAACCTCATTTAGTTTTTGCAGTTTCGCTTCGCAATATCTTTCGCGGCCTTTTTGCCGGATAACGATGAGCCCGCATTCGGTTAAGATCTTGATATGTTTGGAAATGGCGGGCCGGCTAACGTGGAACTGGCCAGCTACCGAATTGAGGTTTAGCGGTTCCTGTGCGATCATGTTGATGATCGCCCTGCGTGTGGGATCGGCAATGGCCTGGAATACATCTCTTCTGCTCATGGTCTTTATTTAAGTAACCGTTTGGTTACACAAATATAGGAAACCTTTTGGTTACGCAAAATATTTTTTGATTTGCCGCAGAGGGCACGGAGACACAGAAAATGGGATCTATTGAGTGAGCGGCACCATGCATCGCAGGTCTTTGGGGCCTGTGTACATTTCCAGGCAATATCCTTTGGGGTCAATACCCGGCTGTGCAAGTAGTTCCTTAAATGTTTTGCCGATGACCTGCACGTCTTTCATAAAATCCGGGATGAACTCGCTGATGTATTTTCCTTTTTTGATCGTGAACCTTTCACAATTCAGCTTTTCGGCTTCGCCATCATAAGCTTCTTCCACTGCAGCTTTATAGATGATCGATCCATCTTCCTTGCCCCAGGATAAGCCAAAGAATTTCCTGTTATCGCCTGTTTTTGCGTGTAGCTCCTGGTGCGCCTTCAACACACCTGCAGGAAATGAATCCGCGGTAACGCAAAATACCTTGATGTCTTTTTCTAAATTAAATGTTTCCATCTTGCTTATTTTAATAGCTAAGCTTTTCCATCAATATTAATACCGAAATCGGCCAGCGATCCAGGGACTTTACATTAGTCCACCATTCTTTTTTTATAAGCCTCCAATGCTTCCTTCAGTAATTTTTTCATTGCAGGAGATTTGATCTGTTGCGCCGACTTGATCTCCACATAGCGGGATATCTTTCCGGTTCCTTCCAGCAAATGATCGGGATCGGGTAGATCAACTCCTCTGTTAAATCCAAGTTTCAATCCTTTTTTCGATGGAATGATCATGCAGATCAGCTCCGCGTATTTTTGTCCGTAACAATACGCGATCATTTTTGCGGGTATGTCCAATTGCTCGGTGACAGCGGGAAGTATTTTTAAAACAGTTTCACGAAGTTGTAAAGCATGGTCACAAATATTTTCATCATACCCCACCAAAAAATTGATGACTTTTCTATCGCCGCTTGTTGTGTAATTCATTCTATGGATGAATTGAATTAATAATATAAGAAAGATCGGATAATAAAATTATGTTTTGTAACGGACCCGTTTTTTATTTTTTACAGAAAATTAATTATTATTGGGTGCAACTTTTAAATACTTATTTACTATGAAACAAATTTCAATTCTATTCTTTGTGATACTGACCACGCTGAATCTACATGCGCAACTAAGAAGGATCGGAGATAAGGTGGTTGTGCAAAACATGTATGATAATTACAAGTGGGTAAATGCGACGATCTACCAGGTGAATGCAGATTACAATCCACCCACCTATCGTGTAAAGCTGGAAACGCCGACACCCTCGGGTATAGAAACAATACTTGTGAATGAGAACCAAATCAGGAGCGAAGATGACAATGGAGGTAAACAGGCAAATGCAAGATTTTCGGTCAACAGCAGAGTAGATGTTTATCAACCCGGGGGAGATCCCAAGGCGAGGGGAACTATAATTGCGATTTCGGGCGATCGTTACAAGATACATTACGATGGCTGCGCATCCTACCAGGATGAAGAAGTGGATTGGAGTCAATTGAAACCGGCAACGATCATTTCGGCGAATGACATGGATATAGTTTCATTGATGGGTAAATGGGCAATGTTCACTCCGAGTTATCCTAATACAGCAGTTCGCGGGAATACCGTATATCGCGAATATGGCACAGGCGCAAAAGCACCACCTTTGGAAATTAATGCCAACGGCACGTATATATGGTATGACGAGTTTAACAAACCTCCGGTAAAAGGGAAATGGATAACCCATGCAAAGATCGAGGGTGTACGGTATGGTACCGAAACTGTAAATGGTGTGCTCATCAAGGACAGCAAAGGGCAGTACTGGAAATTATATATCAGCAAGACTGGTGCGCTTACGGCCAGGTTAATGTGTTCGGGATCGACTATGATGGGATCACGGATAAAATAGTATGTACTGCTGCTAAGCTTGGCATTATTTTCTCTGTAAAAAAATGAATCAAAAACAGGTGAAATGAAAAATAATATAACAGGCAGAGCAAGCATTACCATTAATGCTACAACGGACAAAGTTTGGGAGGCATTGACCACACCCAGTATCATTAAGAAATATTTTTTTGGCACCGATGCCGTTTCCGATTGGCAGGTGGGTAGCCCGTTGATCTTCAAGGGCGAATGGCAGGGAAAGCAGTACGAGGACAAGGGCACCATATTGGAAATCGTGCCGAAAAAACTTTTTAAATACAGTTACTGGAGTTCCATGTCGGGTATCGAAGACAAGCCGGAGAACTATGTGGATGTCACTTATGAACTTTCGGGGAAAGATGATGATGTTACGCTCACCGTTACGCAGGAAAATATTCCCGATGAAAAGATGAAAGAACATTCCGAGCAAAACTGGAACAAAGTGTTGGGAGATCTGAAGAAATTATTGGAAGGGGAGATGGTTCCGAGTTGACAGCTGACAGTTTGCAGTTGACAGGTTGCAGTTTGCAGAGGCTAATTGCAGACTGTCAACTGCAAACTGCTAACTTATTCTAGGCTGTCTTATAATAAATTTCCGTAGAGGGCTTCGGGCTTCCGTCCATGATCTTGTTGTGAGCGCAACAGATCTTTTCCATTGAAGTATGCATATCTTCCGTAAAGTCGATCTTAGGATAGGCACAAAACAAAGTGAGCTCATTTTTCGCCTGCACTTTATTCCACAAACTTTCCAGTTGAACGGTGGCTTCGTTTAAGCCTTGCTGCCAAAGCAGCGCCACCATTTCACCAAATGCACGCACTTTACGATTTTTTCGCTGCACCCTTTTCAACAACGAACCTATCGTTTCCATAAAAAGTTTTTCGTCCGGCCAATTGTCTACCATGAATCTCGATAGCATCTCCTGCGCATCAAGCGCTATATATTGATCTTTCGAGCTCAAAGGATCCGTATCGAATCCCCGGCTATCCAAACGTTTTTCTATTTCAACCAAATGTTCATCTGTTGCGATAACGATCACGGCATCACCGGCAACAATTCCTGCGCTGATAAAACCTTCGAGGCTATCCAAAAACAATTGATCGTTTTCATAGATCTGCAAAATATGATCGCAAGGAGCGATCTCTCCCCAAAAAACCTGGAGGTTCGGATCTTCCCAGGTTCCACTGTTAATATTAGCCATGTTTGAATTCAAAATTTATTGTTTTAGAGGTACAAATTCAAAAATATTGACCGGGCTTTCTTTTCAATAAGTGCCTGATCGTTGCGAGGTGTGCAAATAATACCAACGGTACCACACAGCAAGGCAACCAGGTGAACGGGAAATACAGCACGGCGATATTTGGTTGTTCGAAGCCGAATTGTTGAAATGTGAATGGTACGGATAGAATTGCATTGACCACGATATTTATAAGAAGTCCGATACAAATCACGTTCCAAACCAACATCACGGATCTACTTAATTTTTTTTGTATAAATCCGAAGTAAAATACGAGCGGTGCTGTCAGTCCTGAGATGATATCAAAGTTCCTCCCTTCAAAGGTCATCAATTGAGGAATGGTCTTGTTGATATATAACCAAAACAGCACGAGTTCAACCGCCACGCGTATGGTGTGCAGAAGCGTGAGGGTGGCGGGGTTCAGGCTATCGATATATTTTCTCCCTTTTGGAATTATAAAGAGCAGAGCGATGGTGATCAATGCAGGCAATCCCAGTAAGATAAATCTTGGTGGTGTGCTCCTAACGTATGTATAAAAACCGGATAGTGTTACAAATGCCTGCAACAGCAACCATCCAAGCAAGATGAGTAATGTAGCAATGGAATTATTGCTTGCTTTGTAAAAAATAAATACGGTGAGTAGCGTGGTTAGTCCGAAAATTATCGGAACGTATAAGGGGAGATCATGCATCTGAAGCAGTTAATAAAGTCTGTAAATTAACAAACTTTTTCAGGGGATAGCATGTCTGTTTTTTACCGCGATATTGCATGGGGAAATTTATTCCCCACTTGTTGGGGCGGCTATCCAATCTCATCGTCTCTTAATTCCCTTGTTAATTTGGTAAAGCCAACAACATTGCCATCGTCATCGTGAAGTGCTGTGATCGAAATACTACCCCAAAAAATGCTGCCGTCTCTCCTTACACGTCGGCCGATATGCTTGGCACGGCCTTCCCTTTTGGCCAGGTCTATCAGCTTCTGCGGCAGTTGCTCCTGCCTGTCTTGTGGCATGTAAAATATGCTGAAGTTTTGCCCAACGATCTCGTGCTCTTTATATCCTTTGATCTTTTCTACGCCCTTGTTCCAGGTGAGTACCGTGCCGTCGACGTCCAGTAAAATGATCGCAAAATCCTGCACTTCCTCTATCATCCTTTTGTGCAGATTTACCAATGTGTTTGTTTTCGCCATGTTTGAGAATTTCTTTAAAATAGATGAACATCAATATTGGGCAAAACCTGTGCCTGAATAAAATGAGTTCTTTTATCGCCCCGGTCCGGTGCAAACTCATTGCCGCTTAAACTGTTGTAGGATCAATGAAGCTATTGCGGATATTTTTGTTTATTATTTTTTAGTGACAGCTTCAACATTTGTTTCAATATTCCCGTGTCAATATCTGATAATCGTTTCACGTAAATACAACCTTTGGTGGTTTTATGCTTTCCGAATTTTGGTAAGAGCGTTTCCCTGTTGTCTGGCTCAAGACAAAGATAAAGCACAAGGGCAGCCTTTCTTGGAGAAAAGGCAAGGACCGGCATATCACCTTCATGGCCGCTTTCGTATTTATAATGGTAAGAACCAAAGCCGATGATACTCGGTCCCCACATTTTTGGATCAAATCCCGAAGCCGCCTTCATCAGTTCAATGATCTTTAAACTATCATCTCGTTTTTCTTTATCCTCGATAGCTTTTACATAAGCAGCAACGCTGACCTTGGTTTCGGTAGTTTTAAGTTTTGCCATAGCAATTTTTTTTTCTTAGACGCAATAAAGAAACGAATTTTTTCTAAAAGGGAGAAGCCGCCATTGCGGGAGCTACTTTTGGCGATCAATCAAAATGATTGCCCACATGTTCTTCGAGCCTGTGCCCGTTCAATGCGGAAGCGATAGTGTGAGAGATGGTACTAACCGGGCAAACCGCTTCGCAATGCATGCAGGCGATATCACATGGTTCGTGTACGGCGATGGTATCGAAGTTGCTGATGAAGCCTGCTTCCTGCGGGCACACGGCCACGCAGGCGCCGCATTTGATGCAGGCATTCCAACCGATGGAAAAAACAACAGCTTCTTTTGTGCTCATCGTTTATATTTTTTTATACTCCGAATTCGGGCCAAAATAATCCGACATGGTATTGTACAATCTTTCATCTCTTTCCACCACATCGGCCGTATCGAATATGTCGCGTTTGACGCGGTATAGTTTCCACATATTATTTCCCATTGCTTTCAGCCAGTTATCCTGGTATCCTTGCAGGTTATCTGCTGTTGCCGGTTTCCCTGATGCGATCAATTGCGCCAAAAATTCGCCGGCGATCTTTCCACTGCTCAGCGCAGTATGTATACCCCCGCCTGTAATAGAATTCACATGTCGTGCTGCATCGCCAACTAACAATACATTGTCGGCATATTGCTGCTTTAGTGGCGCGGCGAGTGGCACTCCGCCACCCTGTATCTCAATTATCCTGCAATTCTTGAACCGTTCTTTGAAGAAGGAATTCTTAATAAAATGATCCAGGTAAGATTGCGCATTATCGGCGCACATAGTACGAGTGACACCCAGCCCGATCTCCGCATATCCATGTCCTTTCGGAAATACCCAGGCATAACCACCGGGGGCCCATTCATTACCTGTAACGATCTCCAGCAATCCTTGCGTTTCTACACCATCCACCACAAATTGTAAACAACTCGCCAGTTCGCTGAGTTTGATATGTGTTTTTAACCCTGCCCATTTGCCTACCTGCGATTGCACGCCGTCGGCACCCACGATCACTTTTGCTCTTATTGTTACTGGTTCATTGAATTTGCGCAGGGAAATTTCACAACAGCCATCATCAAGCACGCGAAAATTAGAAGCTTCTGTTTTTAACCAAAGCTCCGCACCGGCCCGTTCGGCTTGGGTGGCGAGGTAGCGATCGAAGCGGCGACGATCCACAACATAACCCAGCGGTTTTGTTCCTTCCTTTGTGCCATATTCGTCGGGTTTGAGATCTCGGTAATCGATCACTTTTTTTTCGCCATTACCATTGTAGATCGCGAATCCAAAAATTGCATCGTGAATGAATTCCGGTGAAGGATCAACGCCGGCTTGTTCAAGTGCATTGCCACTCACCGCACCCGAGCATTGAATAGGCGATCCCAATTCCTGCTTCTTATCTATCAATAATACACGTGCTCCACCTGCTGCCGCAAAACGCGCCGTAGTTGCGCCCGCCGGTCCCGACCCGACCACTACGATATCATACTCAGGAATGGAAAAATTTGAAGATGCTGTCATGTTGTTGTGCTGCTTCCGGCTTGATCTAAAGATAGGTTGATTTAGTGCTTGTTGTGAATACTAATATGATGCCAGTTCCGATGGCTATCGCAATTCAAACGCAGAGTTAGTTTAAATGGTTGCTTTTATCCTTCTGTCATTTCGACGAAGGAGAAATCTGAATTATACAAAATAGATTTCTCCTTCGTCGAAATGACAGGCAAATTTGGAATTGCTTTGTCCCAAAAACCACTTTCATCCCAATAAAAAAATTTGCCATAGATTACAAAAAAAATAACCAAAATGGAACTGAAAGAACAATTTGAGAAAGCCGCGGCAGAAAGTAAAACACTTTCGAGCAAACCCAGCAATGAAACCCTACTGCAATTATATTCTTTGTATAAACAATCTACCGATGGTGATGTAAACACCGAGCCGCCATCCAATCCATTCGACTTTGTAAGCAAAGCGAAGTATGATGCGTGGGCAGCGTTGAAAGGAACTTCATCTGAAGCGGCGATGAAGGATTATATAGAGTTGGTAGGGAAGTTGAAATCATAACGGATGTTAAACCCCGACAGCGGTTGAAAACCCTGTCGGCGGTGTGTTCAATTTTTTTTATCCAAACTTAGTATCTAATTTATTTTTTTAACCGCTGCCGGGGTCTGCGACCGCCGACAGGGTTAAAAAAAACAAGTGCCAGCCTCCCGGCCAGCACTGTTATCGTAAAAACCAAGCATCTTTATAGTGAGCGGAGTCGCACTATTGTATCAACGCAACATTTCCTTTAAAGGTCAATGTATTGTTGTTATCACAAACAATTTCTATTGTATATACATACACATCGGGTGTAAGCTTTTGCCCGTTATGCGTTCCATTCCACCCGGCTGAAGCATCATTAGGCATGAATGCATTCTTTTCATACATGACCTCGCCCCAGCGACTAAATATGCGTAGGTTCTTTATCCTGAACAATCCTGTTCCTCTTGGATAGAACACATCGTTCATACCATCACCATTTGGCGAGAAGGTATTCGGAATAAATACATTGGCGCCATTGCAAACCACAAACACGGTAACCTTATCTCTTGTCTTACATCCACCCGGATTCTTTACTTCAACCATGTATTCGGTTGTTTCATTCGGTTTAACAGTAACCGACGGATAGTGATTGCTCACAATGCTCGTAGTTGGGAACCAGGTCACACTCGTTACATCGGATGAAACTTTGGGCACAAGATCTACCGATTGCCCTACGTTGATGGTTTTGTCTTCACCCGCTTCAACAGCAGGTATTGGATAAACTTTAATGGTCACATAGTTCGTATCCTTAAAACAGTTGCGGTCATCTACACCGATCACCTGGTAGGTGGTGGTAGTTGTCGGGCTCGCAAGTGGTGTAGCAGATGTGGTATTATTTAATGAGTTTGACGGGCTCCAGCTATACGCATAAGCACCGCTTGCATAAAGACGAACAGATTTTCCTGTGCACAGTGTGTCGCCGGGATGACTCGTCATTGCCCAAGGTTGTTTTACTTTTACCAGCACTGTATCGGTGCTGCTGCAACCATTTGTTGTGCCGGTCACTACGTATGATGTCTGTGAATTGGGACTGGCAACCGGGTTAAAACAATTTGTGCAACTCAGTCCGTTTGGCGGCGACCAGGTATAAGTGGTAGCTCCCAATGCCGTGAGTTTGATACCGCTACCCCTGCACACCAAGGTATCCAGTCCCGCATCGATAGTTGGAACTATATAAGCCTGAACTGTTTTTTGTACAGTGTCTCTACAGCCACTGCTGTTTATCGCGATCAATTGAATAGTATAAACACCAGCAGGATTATATACCTGTGGAGGAGGTATTTGTTGGTTAGAGATATTTCCATTGCCCATATACCAATCCCAGGTAATTGCTGATGTATCAGGCACACTCAATAAACCATTGAAGCTTGCTGTTAACGGTGCACATCCGGGGCCACTGGTGGTGAAATCAGCCTTCGGTGAGGCCACAACCCGAACAGGTGCCGGTAAATGCGATGTGTCGATGCAACCGCTTTGGGTGGTTACAATAAGCTGCGGATAATACAAACCTGTTGTTGCGTAATGATGTGTCGGGTTTGCAATAGATGCCGTTCCTCCATCGCCAAAGGTCCATGCATAAGTAGCGATCGGATCATTGCCTGCCGACACGTCATGGAATGAAACGGAACCTGAATCGCAGACGGCCTGGTTGGTGAAGTTGAAATCGGCGATAACGCCTTTCACAAAGATCGTATCCGGACCGGTTATGGGAACCTGGCAACCTCCTGGATCTATCAGGATCATTTTTGGAACATAGGCTCCCGGCAATGTATAAGTATGCGATATCACTGAATCGATCGTGCTGGTAACAGTACCATCATTGAAATCCCAGATGAATGACAATCGATCGTGCGTGCTCGCGGTAAAATTTGTTGTCAATGGTTTGCATCCACCAACCGGGCCATAAGTGAAATTACCGATTGGGCCACGAACGATGATCAACTTCTCTATAGAGTCCACGCATCCTCCAGGGCTTGTTATGATCAATTTTGCATGGTATGTTCCCGGGGTAGAATAGAAATGTGACGGGTTATCTGAATTGGTAGAAGTGCCATCACCAAATTGCCAAAGTATTGAACTATAGTTTGCCGATGTATTGGTGAAAGTAACGAACAGCGGCGGACAAGTAGCTACAGAATCACTTAGGTTATATGATGCATGTGGTGAAGCAATTCTAATATAACTCGGTTTTGTTGTCACGTCACCACAACCGAATTGATCAGTGATCGATAGGGTAACGGTGTAAATGCCATCTGCAGCATAAGCGTGCACTGGGTTGGTGCTGACACTTGTGGTGCCATCGCCAAAGTCCCACGTATAGCTCAATGACGGACCTGTTGAAGCATTGCTGAAGTTTATATTTTTTCCTGGACAAGAAACTGTGTCGACTGTAGAGAATGCCGCAACAGGTCTTGATACTGTGATCACATCAGTCTTCAATAAACTGTCCTTGCAACCTTTACTATCAGTTACCAATAATGAAACTGAATATATACCCGGCGCTGCATAGGTATGCTGAAATGGAGGTGCGGTAAGAGTTTCGATGATGCCGTCTCCATAGTTCCATGTCCAACTGGTGATCGGATGTGTTCCGTCGCTTGCGGAATTATCAGTAAAGCTTATCGTACTCATCAGGCAGGTGCCTGGATTGTTTACTGTGAAGTTGGAAGTAGGTCCGTCAACCTCCATGTATAATTGTTTTAGCAAACTATCCTTACATCCGATAACATCGGTGATGGTAAGCCCCACACTATACTGGCCTGCTGCTGTATAAGTATGAGAAGGACTGATACCCGTGCCGGTTGTTCCATCGCCAAAATCCCATTTGTAAGACGCGATATTGCCCGGATTATTTGGTAATGCATTAAAATTGACAGCACTGTTTTTGCAGATCACGGTATCTGTTGCAGTGAATCTTGCTTTTTCAATGACCACATGAACAGTTTCCGTTTTGGTGTATTCGCATCCGGTGGTAAAATTATGTACCCAAAGTATGACCGTATACGTGCCGGTGTCGGCATAAACATGTGTTGGGCTTTGCACTGTCGTACCTGTTCCATCGCCGAAATCCCAATGCCATTCGTCTGCACCGATAGAATGATCTGTGAAGAACTGTGTTTTCGGATCAGCGCAATTAAAATTATTGACAAAAGCCGCAATAGGCGGTTTGATATGAATGTAGTTGATGAAACGGATCGTATCATAACATCCGTTATTACCGATCACCAGCTGCACCGGAAAATAGCCGGTATCTTCATAAATATGTGAAGGGTTCTGGCTGGTTGATGTTGCGCCGTCACCAAAATCCCATTGCCAATCGGTGATATTGCCGGTAGAAAGATCTGTAAAGAAAACGGGAATATGTGCGCACACATCTCTTGGGTTCGCCGAAAAATTTGCTACCGGTTTTGTACTCACGGTAACGCCGGCCACATAATAAGAGAAAGCAGTGCAACCTCCCTGGGTGGTAATGGTCAAACGAATGTTGTACACACCCACCGGAAATGTGTGGGTAGGATTTGCAAGCACAGAAAAAGTGCCATCGCCAAAATCCCATAAGTAGCTGATCACGGGATCTACCGAATTGATGGTAGCTGTAAACGTATGGGTCAGTGGAGAGCAATCCCGTAGCGGCAAATTATTGATATCTACCACCGGAGCCTTTGTAACTACGTACGCTGTTCTTTTGAAAGTGTCGGTACATCCAACAGTATTTGTCACGATAAGTGTCACGTTAAAACTACCGAAGCTTGTATAAGTATGTGATGGATTTGCCGAGGTAGAAGTTCCGCCATCACCGAAGTCCCAATTATATGCAATGCCATTTGCACTTTGATTCGTAAAATTAACGGTAAGAGGTATTTGACACGAGCTAAGCGGGCTACCAATAAATAACGCTGCTGGTTTTGGTTTTACAACGATTGTTTTGAAAGTCGAATCAGTGCAGGTACCAAAGGCAGAGATAAGTTTTACAATGTATGTGCCTGTATTGGCATAAAGTTTTATCGGGCTTAATGTTTGTGAATTAGTTCCGTCGCCAAAATCCCAAAATACATTGGTAGGAGCAGGTACTGAAGTGTTGGTGAATGTGATCGTTTTATTTACACACACGCTGTCGGCACTGGTAAATGCCGCGTGCACAGATCCTACGTGAATTAAATTCGGTTTTGTGATGGTGTCCCTGCAGCCCGATGCATTGATCACGATCAGTCGCACGGTGAAATTACCCGAAGTGATATAGGTATGCGATGGATTCGTGGCTGTTGATGTGCCCCCATCGCCAAAATTCCATTGATAATTAAGTACACCTGTTCCGCTTGATGCGTTGGTGAAATTGATCGTAGCCGGTGGATTGCAATTGGCAGGATTGGTATTGGTGAAATCAGCATGTGGTTTGGAGCTGACCTGGATATATTGATTTTTGGTAAGTACCGTGATACAACCCAACGTATTTGTTGCCCGCAACACAACATTGAAATTGCCCGATGTTGTATAGGTATGTGTCGGGCTCTGGCTGGTACTGCCTGCACCATCGCCGAAATCCCATTGCCAGAGATTGATGCTTCCGCTGCCTGCAATACTCTGATCGGTGAACTGCACCGGCAAAGGATAACAACCGTTCAATGGGTTGCCTGTAAAAGCCACGGTTGGCTGACTGTAAACGGTGATGTATTGATTCTTGATGATCGAATCCGCTGTTCCGGCGGCGTTGGTGATCACCAGCTTCACATTATACTGACCGGGATTGAAATAAGTTCCTGAAGGATTTTGATTGAATGAGGTAGTACCATTGCCAAGATCCCATCTCCATTGCGTAGGGTTGCCCGTAGATTGATCGGTAAAATTTACCACCAATGGTGCACATCCTGAAATGGGGGAAGCTGTGAAATTAGCGCTGAGCTGTGCTTTGGAAGTGAAGCAAAGCATGGCTAGTGCCACGATCAAGGTACTTGGTTTGACCGCAGATAGGGCAGTCATCGGATTTTGCTTTAGGTTTTTACGAATTTGGATACTACGGCTTTCGCCGCATTGCTTGTTTTCGTTAACAATAACTCAGTTTTGGGTGGAAATATTGTGCTGGGGAAGAAAAAACCCTTGGTAAGTTTCCCGCAGATTTCGCGGATAGCGCTGATTGCTCCTCAGTTTCGCGAAATCTGCGAAATCTGCGGGAACAATTACAACCTTTCCATATGCAACACATCAGGCTCGGTGGTGCCCCAAGGTGCCAGTTTGAGCACGGGAAAGGTTTTATCAGTGAATCTCCATTCTCTTATCAAAAATGCAAATGAGGGTGGGGCCGTGGGCAGACTGATAACCAACTTACTATAATCCGAATTACTGCTCCATGTTCCGGTGTACACTGTTCCTCCGTTGGTGGCAGTTAGGGGGCCGTCGTAAGAAGTGTTTTTCATGAGCCTGAAAAGAAATCCTGTGTATTGCGAAGTAATATCAGTTCCATTATCGGTTGCCAGTTCCACCCTGAAATTTCGGTTCATCACATTGTCTTCAAAATACTGTTCGGCTGCTGATATATAATGTGCTTCAATGGCCGACTTGCTGCAACTTGCCAGCAATAGTATGATCGATACCAGTACTACAATAATGAACCTCGACCTGTAGAGAAACTCGGGCAGGTTATTCGTTTTTTGTGATAAAGAAAGCGATGTTTTCTTTTGAGGCATTGGGTAAAAATTATTTGGTCTTCGGCTTTGATCCACGATAATAACGGGTTTGGAAAAAATATGTTGTTTGTGGACCTGATAAATAAGAGAGATTTCGGCTGTGAATCGCTGCATTGGGCCAAAAAGGAATTCCTTTTAATTCCAACTCTTTTATCTACATTGTTGTAGCTAAAAACCTATTTATGAAAATAATTAAACTAGCATTGTTAGCCATTGTGCTAGCTGGCTGTGGTTATTCTGAACGTAAATTGATGAAGGAGGCAGAGTATGAAGCCAGGGATCAGAAACATGATCAGTTCATTAAATTAAAGGACGGGAAGTTGCTGACGTTTAACGACCTAAAGTTTAAAGTACCATTAGTCGGTGATGGAAAAAGTCATTTCGAAGGCGACGGAAAAAGACTCGACATTAAGTACGACGATATTTTGGAATTTCAAACGGATAAATATTTCGTTGTTATGTATCCGTCGGCTGGCTTTTTGTACGACGTCTTGTACAAGCTAAGATCAGGCAAAATTGAATTATTTGTGGGTTACGTAGTAGTCAGGAGCGCTTCGGGTGCCGGCAAACAAAGCACTTCATCTTATAGCAGAAATTTCTCTGTAAGAAAAGGGCCGAACGGACAGATGTTACCGTTAAATAAATCTGTTTTAAAGTTCATGATACAGGATAACAAAAATGTGTTGGCGGAATTTGATGAGAAATATAAAACCAGGTATTTGCTGCGAAATGTGATGGAGATAATTGATGATTATAATTAGTTTTTTATCTCACAAATATCGAAATGAGATTTGCATCGATCAAACCGTTTAGAGAAAATTGAAGACAAATATCAGAAGGTGTATTTCAATAGTTTGCGAAAAGAAGAGCATGCCCAACCATGTTGCGCATCAGTAAAGTGTATTCCCGTAATATTTGTTTCCCCCATAGCAACTTCCAGGTTCCATGTTGTTCCTCCATCAGTTGTTTTGTATATCTTTCTACCGAATGATACATATCCAGTATTATCATTCACAAAATGTAAATCAGAAAAGGGCATAGCTTCATTTAGAAATTTATTGCTTTTCAAATAGTAATTGAATCCACCGTCAGTTGATTTATATATTTCTCCATTCGAAACAGTCAGGTATATATTTGTAGAAGTAGCGGGAAACACCTGGCAGACGTTTTTGAAAACGCTAGTTGTGTGAATAATAGCTTTTGCCCAACTAGAAATACTACCATTTGTGCGATAAACGTTTGAGGAATCACATATCCAACCTAAGTTATCATTATAAAAATACAACGACGAATATAAAGATCCAACCGGCAAGCCACTAGCGGAAATCTGTGTCCAATTAAGCCCGGCATTTACGGTTTTTAAAATGCCTAAATTGGTTGACATATATCCAGTATCAACACCAGTAAAAAATATTTTTTCGAATAAATCGGGAAAAGGCGGTCGAATGTTTAGATGAGTTTGTCCCCCATCATCGCTCCTGTATAAGCCGTTGGTTGTAAAATATGGAACAATGAAAAGAATTCCGCTGAGGGTAACTGAAAGATTTTTCCCTTGCGCATAAGAAGATAGATACCAAGTAATTCCACCATCAGCTGATTTCCAAAGACCATTTCCAGCGGCATATCCGACGGTTTGGGTTCTAAAAAAAATATCACTAAAATTAACTCCGCCAATGAAGCCATTACTATCTAATGTGGTAACTGTCCAACCCACATTTAGAGTATCTGGATAGGGAGTCGGTATTGGAACTATAGGTGTATCACTGCCTTTGCTACAAGAACAAAAGATGATCAGTGCAGGTACGGATATAAATACTGATAATAATTTCATATTCATCTGTTATGGGTATTTTTCAAGTTCAGAAATTAGTATAAAGGGAGGTATTTTTACAAAATATTTTGTAGATAATTGATGATTACAATTAGTTTTTTACTTCACAAATACCGACTCTACGTCCGCATTCATTAGACCGTTCGGAGTGCCCGCTTGTGCGCCGTTTTTCCAAAATCTGACAATACTATGTGGCGGAAAAGATCCATCTAGTTCGCCTCCCACAGCGTATACATCCGTCCCTGACACAAAAACCGAAAGTAGGTTAGAACTAGTTGAACCAACGGCTACTGAGGTGGCAACCCCGTTCTTCCATATTTTGGCAACATAGTTGTCATGTCCACCAACGTAAACATCTGTTCCTGATACAAAAACTGAATTAGCTTCAGAGCCAAAAGCACCGCCACTTGTCAATGCCGTGCCAACGCCATTTTTCCAGATTTTCGCAACAGCCACACTGCCCGCAACGGATAATGCGTCACTGCCTGCTACGTATACATCTCCGTTTGAAACAAAAATCGAATAGGCTGCAGCGTTGCCATTGTTTGGCAAAACCGTTTTTACTCCATTCTTCCAGATCACTGGATTAGATATTGATGATGCGATGGATTCGTACCCTGCCACATATACGTCAGTGCCAGAGACAAAAATAGATGTTGCATAATCGCCAACACCAGCGCTTGGTAGAATAGTCTTAACACCATTTTTCCACATAACAGGCTCACCATTAGTACCATTGGCTTCTTCTCCCGCTACATATACATCCGTTCCATCGACAAAAATTGAAGCTGCACTGCCGCCTTGTGGTGTAGTGGGTAGCGAAACAGCTACACCATTTTTCCAGAATGTTGGAATAGATATGGTTCCATTACCTTGAGCTCCGCTTGCATAAACATCGGTTCCCGAAACAAATACAGAATATGCAGCGCCACCAGATGTGCCGCCAGGTAATGCCGTAGCAATACCGTTCTTCCAAATTGTTGCTACACTTATAGAACTGATATTAGTACTTCCGGCTAAATATACATCCGGTGCTGCCGTTGTAAAACTCAACTCATTCCCATAAGCCGTACCCACACTATTTGTTGCATACGCACGCACATAATATGTTGTAGAAGTAGTGAGTCCGGTAATAGAACTTACAAATGTTCCAATGCCTGTTCCATTAGTTGTATGGTTTCCAGTTGCAACAGGATTTGCAGTAGTGCTCCAACAAACTCCGCGGGCCGTTACTGTTGCTCCTCCATCAGAACTTATATTACCCCCGCTGGTTGCAGTTGAACCAGTTATTGAACTGATAGTTGCAGTAGTTAATACCGGTAATGTTGCTGCAGGAGTTGATGTGGTAAAACTTATTTCATTGCCATAAGCAGTTCCTGCTGTATTTGTAGCGTAAGCCCGCACGTAATAAACGGTGTTGGCAGTAAGTCCTGTTATATTACTAGTAAATGCTCCGATCCCGATTCCATCAGTAGTATGATTTCCCGTTACAACAGGTGTAGGTGAAGTGCTCCAACAAACTCCACGAGCTGATACAGCTGCTCCTCCATCCGAACTAATATTACCACCGCTTGCCGAAGAGGTCGTAGTGATCGAACTTATTGCCGTGGTTGTAAGTGTTGGTAATGAAATGCCCGGAGTTGTTAATGTGGTGAAGCTAACATCATTTCCGTATGCTGTTCCTGCGCTATTGGTAGCATAAGCCCGTACATGATATGTAGTTCCGGAATTAAGTGAAGTGATGCTGCTTATGAATGTTCCAATTCCGGTTCCATCTGAGGTATGACTTGTGGTGATGGTCGGGTTTGCAGTGATATCCCAGCAAACTCCGCGGGCTGTTATCGTACCTCCACCATCAGAACTTATATCGCCACCACTGATTGAAGTCGTCGTTGCTATGGATGTTACGACAGTAGTGGTAACTGTCGGTAGATTTACAACTATGCCATTTTCTATACTTACTTCCTTTTGACAGGAATTGAATAAAAAGCAAAACAGCGCAAATGATAAAATCCACCGGGTAGATCTCATAAACTTATTTTCTTAAATATAACCAATTCTGACAAAATTCTTTCTATTTTCATCCTATGAACATCGCGACTATAACAGCATTTCTGGAAACCATTGCTCCGCCATCATTACAAGAGAGTTATGATAATGCAGGCCTTATCACAGGCGACGCTGATTGGGAATGCACCGGCATCATCACCTCACTCGATACAACAGAAGAAGTGGTGAAAGAAGCCATTGAAAAAAAATGCAATCTCATCGTCGCTCACCATCCGATCATCTTCGGGGGATTGAAAAAGATCAACGGAAAGAATTATGTGGAGAAGACGATCATCGCTGCCATCAAAAATGATATTGCGATCTATGCTATTCATACTAACCTCGATAATGTTTTGACAGGAGTTAATGGTAAGATGGCCGATAAGTTAGGGTTGATCGATCGCAGTGTGCTTCAACCCAAAAGCAATACACTAAAAAAGCTATTCACTTTTGTACCTGTTGATCACGCAGAAAAAGTACGCAATGCGATTTTCGAGGCAGGTGGCGGACAGATCAGTGATTATAGCGAATGCAGTTTCAATACCGAAGGGCAGGGCAGTTTTAAACCCGGCGAAGGCACAAATCCATTTTCTGGAAATATTGGGGAAAGAAAATTAGAAAGCGAGGTGAAGATCGAAGTCATCTTCCCCGCCTGGAAAGAAAAGGCCATCCTGGCTGCTATGACCGGCGCCCATCCTTACGAGGAGGTGGCTTATGATGTCATTTCCCTCGAAAACCGGCAGGATAGCATTGGCAGCGGACTTGTGGGGATATTGCCTGTCCCTCTGGCGGAAGGCGCTTTCCTGGCGTTGCTGAAGGAGCGATTTGGGCTATCCATTATCAGGCACACCCCGCTTTCGGGTAAAATGATCAAAAAAGTGGCCCTCTGTGGCGGTGCCGGAAGCTTCCTGATCGGGGCCGCAATTGCAACTGGGGCTGAGTTTTACGTTAGTTCCGATATCAAATACCACGAGTTTTTCGACGCCAATGGCAATATCGTTGTCGCCGATATCGGCCACTACGAAAGCGAGCAGTTCACCATCGACCTTCTTCTTGAACTTTTAAGCGAAAAATTCCCTAACTTTGCCATCCAAAAAACAGGGGTGAAAACCAATCCTGTTCAATATTTTTAAGGGGTCGCTACGGTCAACACCAAACCCCCAAACAATAAACTACAAACAAAAAAATATGGCTTCAGTTAAAGATTTCTCTGTTGAAGAAAAATTAAGTTCCCTGGTTCTTTTACAAAAAATAGATTGTAAGCTGGATGAGATCCAGATCCTCAAAGGCGAATTGCCAATGGAAGTGAAGGATCTTGAAGACGAGATCGAGGGATTGCATGCAAGGCAAACCCGTGTTGAAGAAGAGATCAACGGTATCCAGGAATTCATTGCACAAAAGCAGGAAGGCATTAAAGAAGCAGAGGCGTTGGTAAAGAAATACGAAAAGCAAAGTGATAACGTAAAGAACAACCGTGAGTTTGAAGCGATCAATAAAGAGATCGAAATGCAAACTCTGGAAGTGAAGCTTTGCGAAAAACATATCAAAGACGCGACCGAAGAGATCGCTGAAAAAGCAAGGCAACTCGACGCTGCGAAAAAAGCAGTTGCTGCCAAAGAAGGAAATCTTAATGCTAAGAAAGGTGAATTGGAAAAGATCATCGCTGAAACTGAAAAAGAAGAGAAGCATTATCGCAAAGACGCTGAGGCTGCAAGAAAACACGTTGACGAGCGCCTGGCATTGAGCTATGACCGTATTCGCAAGAACTATCGCAATGGATTGGCTGTAGTGCCGGTAGAAAGAGATAGCTGCGGTGGTTGCTTCCACGCCATTCCTCCTCAAAAGCAAAGTGAGATCAAACTGCGTAAAAAAGTGATGGTTTGCGAGAATTGCGGACGTATCCTTGCAGATACTGATCTTTATGATTCTGTAGAAGTTAAATAAAATATTGGATACTAGATTCTAGATACTGGAAGAGTTCACGAAAGTGGACTCTTTTTATTTACTGAAAATAGTAATCGCGGTTATGCTGAACGCAAGCATATTGATAAGCTTCGATTCAAGTTTCCACCAGTACCTTCGGAGGCTCCTTATTTGGTTCGGTCCCGACATTTATGTCGGGATTCGAAAAATGCGAAGCATATTTTTTCGAAAGAAGCAAATATAGCGCCGAAGAGGGTACGCAGCCACGCCGGCTGTGGAGGCGAATATAACGAGTTTGACAACTGTGACAGATTATTAAGAAATCGAATGAATAAGTAAAGCCATAATTACCTAATTTGCCTGCCTGCTGATATGCTTCAAAAACTTTTCATACAGAACTATGCCATCATCGATGAACTGGAAATTGTTTTCGGTGATAAGCTCAATATCATTACCGGAGAGACCGGTGCAGGCAAGAGTATCTTAGTAGGCGCTTTAAGTCTTGTGCTGGGCGAACGGGCCGACAGTAGCCTTTTATCGAAGAAAGATAAAAAGTGCGTGGTGGAAGCTTTCTTCACATCCGGTGACCAGCAAGGCGTTGCGGCATTCCTTTCCGCAAATGACCTGGATGAGAGTGATGAAGTGCAGATACGCCGCGAGATCGCCAGTAATGGCAAATCACGGGCCTTTATTAATGATACTCCGGTAAACTTAAGCCAGCTAAAGTCATTGAGTACTTTATTGGTGGATCTGCACCAACAGTTTGACACACTTGAATTGGCCAATGCGTCCTTTCAACAAGAAGTGTTGGATGCATTGGCTGGTAATGCCGATCAGCTTCAGCAGTACTCACTTGTTTATCATCAATACCAAAAAGAAAAAAAGATAAGAGAGGAACTGGAATCGCATCAGGCGAAAGCCAATGCAGCGCTGGATTACAATAAATTCCTTTTTGATGAGTTGGATAGCCTCAGCCTTACCCCAAATGAATTGGAGGACCTGGAAGCAGAAAGTAAATTACTGGCCAATGCCGAAAGCGTGAAACAACAATTGGGCGGAATTTATTTCGAATTAAAAGAAAATGAACAGCCGATCGTGCAACAACTAAAGTTGTTGTACAATAAACTGCATACACTCGAACAATATCATACAGAGATACCATCACTCGCTAAACGAATACAAGCTGCACAAGTGGAGTTGCAGGATATTGCAGAAGAACTGGATCGCATCAATGATAGCATCCAATACAGTGCTGAGCGAATAGCGCTTGTGAACGATCGCATGTCGGCCGGCTATAAATTATCGAAGAAGCATGGAGTGAACACAACGGCAGAATTAATAGCCATCAAAGATGATCTTCAAAAGAAACTCGATGACATACTCAACCTCACTGAGAGCATCCGCCAAAAAGAAAAACTGGAACAGGAGCTTTTGAGCAAGGCCCGGCAATTGGCAACATCGATATCGGCTAATAGAAAAAAAGCCATCAAGCCATTTGTTGAAAAAGTGAACGGCTTACTCCTGCAGGTGGGAATGCCCAATGCAAGGTTTATGGTTGAATTGCAGTCTTTGGCAGATCTTGGAGAAAATGGTGCAGATAGGATTGAATTCTTATTTGATGCCAATAAAAGCAATCGTTTTGAACCAATAGGTAAGGTGGCCAGTGGGGGAGAGCTCAGCCGTTTGATGCTTTGCATAAAATCGCTGGTGGCAAAACAACTGCAGCTCCCAACCCTGATCTTTGACGAAATTGACACCGGCATAAGCGGCGAAGCTGCCAAACAGGTAGGTAATATCATGAAATCCTTATCGGCGGCCCACCAGTTGATATCGATCACGCATCAGCCACAGATCGCTGCAAGGGCCGATTCGCATTATTTTGTTTACAAAGCGATAAATAAAGATGCCATCGTTACCTCCGTTCGCTTATTGAATAACGATGAAAGAATAACCACCATCGCCCAAATGCTAAGTGGTGAAAAGCCGACGGCTGCGGCCTTGCAGAATGCAAGAGAGATGCTGGGAAACTAAGTTTAGGAAGTTTAGGGAGTTTAGAGTGTTTAGGAGATGAGACCTTTACGCTAAACCTTCTAAACCCACTAAACCTTCTAAACCCACTAAACCCTTAAACGACACATGCATCGCCAGGACATATTATTGCTCAGCATTCTGACCGTAGCGATCCTGGCTGCCTATCTTACCCATCAGTTCTGGAAGAAACTTATAGATCCACACCGCTCGTTCAAGCATTTTCTTTTATTTATGTTGGCAAATACACTTTCTGTTTTGGTATTGGTCTTTATCTTCGGTTTCATAATTATTCAATTCAAAGATTTTTTCTTTAAATAATAAGAATGCTATTTTTACAACTTGTAACTTATAACTCTTAACACTTAACTTTCTCACATGTCATACAATCTGCTTAAAGGAAAAAAAGGGATCATCTTCGGCGCACTCGACGAAAAATCAATTGCATGGAAAACCGCAATACGTTGTCATGAAGAAGGGGCACAACTATTATTGACCAATGCACCCGTGGCCATGCGCATGGGCGAGATCAATAAATTGGCCGAAACGGTGGCTGCTCCCGTGGTTGCATGCGACGTGAGCAGCAATGATGATGTAAACAACCTAATGGTAAAAGCTATGGAGCATTTTGGCGGCGGCTTCGATTTCATCCTTCACTCCATCGGCATGAGCATCAATGTACGCAAAGGCATTGGCTATACAGAAAACAATTATGAATTTTCACATAAAGGACTTGATATCTCCGCATTGAGCCTGCACAGGGTGTTGGCCAGCGCAATGAAGCACGACGCTCTCAATGAATGGGGTAGCGTACTGGCATTGAGTTATATCGCGGCACAACGTGTGTTCCCTGATTACAATGATATGGCCGACAATAAGGCAATGCTCGAAAGTATTGCCCGCAACTTTGGATATCAATACGGGGTTAAAAAACATGTTCGCGTAAATACCATTTCGCAGTCACCCACACGTACAACAGCCGGAAGCGGCGTTAAAGGTTTTGATGGATTTATTAACTATGCCGAAAAGATGAGTCCGCTTGGTAATGCCAGCGCTGAAGACTGTGCCAACTATTGCGTGACGATGTTCAGCGATATGACGAGAATGGTAACGATGCAGAATTTATTTCATGATGGAGGATTCTCATTTACGGGAGTTACACAAGGAGTGATAGATCAAATGACCACGCCCTCCGCTCCCTAAAGGGGGAACCTGGAGTTCAATAACTGCAAATTCTTTCCAATAATAGAAAAGTGGCTTCCAAATTAAGGAAGCCACTTTTCTATTAATTAAAATAAGATTAGATTATTATACTGCAAGTTCCCCCTTTAGGTTCCCGCTAGGGAACGAGCGAAGCTCAGAGGGAGTGGTTTAGTACTCATCCTCATTAAAGAAGAAATCCTCCTGGCTCGGATAATCCGGCCAGATGTCTTCCAGACCTTCATAGATCTCTCCCTCGTCTTCGAGCTCTTGCAAATTCTCCACAACCTCAATTGGCGCACCACTTCGGATGGAATAATCGATCAATTCATCCTTGGTTGCCGGCCAGGGGGCGTCTTCCAAATGCGAGGCTAATTCCAGTGTCCAAAACATTGTGTGAGGGGTTTAATTTTTTGCAAATGTATATGTTCGTACGAAATAACCAAAAGTGTTTTTTTAACGCCCTTTCTGCCGGATTATTTTGAGGGCGAATTAATTTAACGAAGCCCCGCCTTTGCGGGGGAGAATTTGCAATTATTGTCTACTTTCGATACATGTTACAGGCGAAGGGAATTTACAAACATTACGATAATCTTGAAGTACTAAAAGGCGTGGATATCGCTGTCAGCAAGGGTGAGATCGTAAGTATCGTTGGCTCATCGGGGGCTGGTAAAAGCACATTATTGCACATTCTGGGCACGTTGGACACTGCCGACAGGGGTTCGATCATTTTGAATGATCAACGCATAGAATCGTTGAATGGCAATAAATTATCAGCTTTCCGCAACAAGCATATTGGCTTTGTTTTCCAGTTTCACCACCTCTTGCCGGAATTCACAGCTTTGGAGAACGTTTGTATTCCCGGCTGGATCGCAGGCTTTAAAAAGAAAGATGTGTTGGTAAAAGCGGAGAACTTACTGCAGACATTAGGGCTGGCAAACCGCTTGGAAAACAAACCCCAGCAATTGTCGGGTGGCGAACAGCAAAGGGTGGCTGTTGCTAGGGCCTTGATAAACGATCCGTCGATCGTTATGGCGGATGAACCAACAGGTAACCTTGATAGCGCCAACGCCATGGAACTGCATCAATTGTTTATCGACCTGCGCAAGCAACTGGGACAAACATTTTTGATCGTAACGCATAATGAAGAGCTGGCCAAGATGAGCGATAGGATTTTGCAGATGAAAGACGGGAGGATAATAAATGGATAATTATTTTAGTGGATAATTGATAATGTTTTAATTTCAAAGCATCCTGCTATTCTGGATGGAGTTCTGCATTTAACGCATTAGCCATTTTTCAATTATCAATTATCCATTATAAATTGATCCTCGCTCTCCAAGGAATTTCCTCAACCCCCAACAAATGCCCAACATATCTCGCCAACACAAAAAGATAATCACTTAAACGATTAAGATATTTTATTACAAGGGGATCAACAAAAACATTTTGTTCCTGCATGCCAACGCAAAGCCTTTCGGCACGGCGACAAATGCAACGGGTGATATGGGCCGTGGATACCGCCACATGTCCGCCCGGAAGAATGAATGATCTCATTTCAGGTAATGTTTCATTCATTGTATCAATTTCTTTTTCAAGCAAACTAATATCATCTTCTTTTAGATCAGGGATCTTCATCGCAGGCGCTTTCTCCGGATCACAGGCAAGAGAAGATCCAATGGTGAATAGCCTGTCTTGTATCTCTTTTAAAATTATCCTGGTATGTTCATCAGTAAGATGATCATTGGTAAGGCCGATATAGGAATTGAGTTCATCTATCGTACCATAGGTTTCGATACGTAAATGACTTTTGGGGACCTTTGTTCCGCCTATGAGGCTTGTCTTGCCCTTGTCACCCGTTTTTGTATAGATCTTTATTGCCATGATATTTTTGTTGATGCTGATTTGAAAACCAAAACAAAATAAATCAAAATAAGTTGAGAATAAAAATCGGTGAGATGAAAAGTCTTGTCATGCTGAGGAACGAAGCATGACAAAATACATTTCGGTCCTCAGTAGACAAAAAACTTTCTTTTCTTTTGGGAATAAAAAAACCGGCTCATTGAGCCGGTTCTGTTATTAATAAAAAGGAGTTAAGGAAGCACCGCTGTGGCTGTGACATTCGCTGTTAACGTTGCATTCGCACTAAGGTTAAGGTTTAACAGATCGAGTCCGCCGCCTACAGTTGCCACAAGTGTGCCTTGTAGTTCATACTCACCATCGGCATTGGTATCCTTATAACTGGCAAAATAAAGTTCATACGCTCCACTGTCCAGGAAGTGTAATTGATAATTTCCGCCCGCGGTCACTGTAGCACTCGTCACCGCATTTGCAAATTGTACGCCGCTTGCGCCCTGAGCTGAAAGTTCTGTCGCCCTGTTGAACGTGCCTTTCTTGTAAGCATAAACAATGATCTTACCAGCACCACCTACTGTGTTGTCGGTAACCGTTCCGGAAATTGTATTGTTTTCTACAGTAAGGCGTACATCATTGTTCAACTCAGCACTTGTTGCAAGATCGTAATGATCGGCGCCGGCAGTGTGAATGATCATTTTACGCAGGTCAAAGTCAGCTACAATTTCATTGGTGCCTGAGCCTATCAGTGCAATTGTTTTTGTTGCCGTAATTACGTTTGTAGAAGATTGTAATTTGTGTTTAACGCTACCTGATGTCATCACATAAGAACCAGGCGTGTTGCCGCTCGCATCCGTATCAAAGTCAAGCACAAAAGTTACGTTGCTATAAGTTCCTGTTGACAAATTGAAATTACCGATCGATTGTGTACTGCCGTTTTGGAGGGCAAGAAGATTGACGGTTGTTTTTGTGAAGCCCGATACACTTACGCCATTTAATTTAATGTCGGAGATAGTTACAAACGCGGCGGTAACAGATGCATCATCGATGGGAGCGTCTGTAACCTTAAATGTGGTGTTTGCTGTGCCGGAACCTCCTCCTCCATTTGAATCATCACTTTTTGAACATGATGCCAGTATAGTGGAAAATAAAAAAAATGCTCCAATGCTGATACCACACAGTTTACTTGTGATCTGAATCTTTTTCATAAAATTTTTAATTTTTTAAGTTGATTTAATAAAATACGGATTGCCTTAACCCTTTGATTTCGGTTTTTCCAAAACCATGCCAATCCAAAATTTTGTTAACAAGAATTTGTAAAGTGACGATTAGATGACGATGATTTTTTTAACAATTACAAGAGCACTTGCATTGTCATCATAATATGTTGGAAAGATCTGTGGGGAAAATTATGCGGGTATCGCGATAGATGCGGGATTTGAATTGATAGCATCGGTTTCTACCAGGCCATCTTTCAGTCTCACGATGCGGTGAGCGAATTTGGAAATGTCTTCTTCGTGGGTTACCAATATCACAGTGTTGCCATCAACATGTATCTTTCCGAGGATATCCATTATTTCGTAAGATGTTTTTGAATCCAGGTTTCCGGTGGGTTCATCCGCTAAGATGATCGAAGGCTTGTTGATAAGGGCTCTTGCGATGGCCACGCGCTGGCATTGTCCACCACTTAGTTCATTGGGTTTGTGGTGGCTGCGGTCTTCGAGCTTTACCTTTTTCAACACATCCAATGCTCTTTCGATCCTTTCTTTTTTTCCGACGCCGGCATACACCAGGGGAAGTGCTACATTTTCGGCAGCAGTCAACCGTGCTAATAAATTGAATTGTTGAAAAACAAATCCGATCTCTTTGTTGCGAACTTCTGCAAGGTCATTGTCGTGCATCCGGCTTACGTCGTTGCCATTTAAAATATATTTACCTGCGGTGGGAGAATCCAGGCATCCGAGAATATTCATTAAGGTAGATTTTCCCGAACCACTCGGTCCCATTAATGCCACGTATTCATTTTTAAACACATCGATGCTGATACCCTTAAGTACCTGCAACTCATTTTTACCGAGCCAGTAACTTTTTCGAATATCTTCCAGGTGGATGATTCCCTGCATTTTTTGTTGGGTTTAGAATGTTTAGGAGGTTTAGAACGTTTAGTCGGGGTCGCAAAATCTAAACCGCCTAAACCTCCTAAACATTCTAAACTACTTTTTTATAACTTTCGGTACTTTAAAAAATGTTCCATCATGCACAGCCGCATTTTGCAGCCCTTCTTCGCGGGAGATACTACCCTTTACCTCATCTTCCCGCAGCACATTCACATTCTCGCTGAGGTGTAATAGCGGTGCCACTCCACTGGTGTCGAGTTCGTTTAATTTTTCCACGAAGCTGATCATGCGCTCCAGGTCTTTTTTTATGGACGCCTTCTCCGTTTCGTCGAAATGCAACATCGAAAGATTGGCTAGTTTTTCTACCAGTGCATCATTTACTTCCATGTTGCAAATATAGTCTTTAGTCCATAGTCGGGAGTCGTTAGCCCGCCACTCGAGACTCCAGACTACGGACTAAAGACTTTCCTTATCTTCGCGACTAATGGAAAAGAAAAAAGAAATAGTAATGAGTGGCATCCGGCCAACCGGGTTTTTGCATTTGGGCAATTACTTCGGGGCCATGCGCAATTATGTGAAGATGCAGGATGAATTCGAATGTTATTTTATGGTGGCTGATCTGCATTCATTGACCACCCATCCCGACACAAAAGAATTAAAAGCGAATGTTCATAGGGTTTTGGCAGAGAATATCGCCTGTGGATTGGATCCCGATAAAGTGGCACTCTATTGTCAGAGTCATGTGCATGAAACCGCCGAGTTGTATCTCTATCTGAATATGATGGCATACAAAGGTGAATTGGAAAAGACGGCCACCTTTAAAGAGAAAATACGCCAGCATCCCGAAAATGTAAATGCCGGCTTGTTAACCTATCCGGTACTACAAACTGCCGATATCCTCATTCACCGGGCAAAATATGTTCCCGTTGGTAAGGACCAGGAGCAACATTTGGAAATGGCGAGAACATTTGCCAATCGCTTTAATCATCGTTATGGCGAAACTTTTCCCGAACCCGTGGCCTTCAATTTCAACCAGGTGTTGATAAAGGTTCCCAGTCTTGATGGCACCGGCAAGATGAGCAAAAGCGTGAACCAGATGGCTACGCTATACCTCGCCGATGATGATGAGATGATCAGGAAAAAAGTAATGAAAGCCAAAACGGATAGTGGCCCCGAAGCGCCGAATTCGCCCAAGCCTGACTATATTGAAAATATTTTCTTACTCTTGAAACTCGTCAGTTCGGCAGATATGCTGCAACAGTTTGAGGACAGTTATAATAATTGCACGATCCGTTACGGTGATCTCAAAAAGCAGCTGGGGGAAGATATGGTGAAATTCATAGCCCCCATAAGGGAAAAAGTGAACGCCATTTTGAGTGATGATAAATACCTGCAGCGGGTAATGGAACAGGGGGCTGAAAAGGCCAACAGGAGCGCCAATGCTACCATGCAAAGGGTGAGGGAGGCAATGAGGTTGAACTATTATTGAGGATAATTATCCAACCGGGATATTTTCAATAGAATTATAATTAACTATTCCAAACTTTACATACTTTCACTTTCTAAAAATGAAAGGGCTTAATTTACTTAATATCAAAATTTCCTTCTGAGGACGGGCATGGCAAAAACAAAAAAACCAAAGCATATCGCTATCGCCGGGAATATCGGAGCCGGTAAAACTACTTTAACGGAAATGCTGAGTAAGCATTATAAATGGATCCCGCAGTTTGAGGATGTGGACCATAACCCATACCTGAATGATTTTTATGAAGACATGCCCAGGTGGAGTTTTAACCTGCAGATATTTTTCCTGAACAGCAGGCTCAACCAATTGCTGGAAATACATCGTGGCACCGAAACTGTTATCCAGGATCGCACGATCTATGAAGACGCGAATATCTTTGCTCCAAACCTGCACGATATGGGCCTGATGGGGAAGCGCGACTTTGATAACTACTATAAATTCTTTGAAACGCTGAAGACGATGGTGCAGCCGCCGGACCTGCTGATCTATCTGAAGGCATCCGTGCCCACGCTTGTTGCGCAGATACAAAAGCGGGGGAGGGAATATGAAGAAAATATCCGGCTGGATTATTTGAAAAAGCTGAATGAATTTTACAACAATTGGATCGAAAGCTATAAAGAAGGCCCGCTTCTGATAATTGATGCAGATAAAAATAAATTTGCGGAGAATGAAGAGCACCTGGGTCAGATCATTAATAAGATAGACGGAACTTTGTTTGGGTTGTTTTGAGGAACGAGAGTAGGGAATGGGGAGTGGCAAGTGGGAAAGAACTCCATACGGGACAACTATAACAAATTGAAAACCCCACTAACCATTTACCGCTGGCCCCTTGCTAATCGATCAGCGAATTCTTCATCGCGTAGAACACCAATCCCACCGAGTTTTTTACTCCAAATCTTTCCATTAGTCTATCCTTGATAGCTTCTACTGTTCGTGCACTGATGTCCATTTTCTGAGCGATCTCGGCCGCGGTAAATTCCATGCAAACGAGGGTAAGCACTTCTTTTTCCCTTTCGCTGAGCACTACTTCTGTTGTTAAGGAAGGATTGAATTTCTGTTTAGAATAATTCTTTTTAATGAGCACTTTGTTCACAAATGGGTTGAGGTAAAAACCGGTGCGCATTACATCCATGATGGCCCTTTTGATCTCGGCGGGTTCAGTGCTCTTCAGCAGGTAGCCAGCAGCGCCGCAGTCCATCAGGTGGCCAACAAATCGTTCATCTTCATACATGGTCAGTATGATAACGCGGATGTTGGGGTAAGTTTTTGTGATGAGTTTTGTGGTATCGATTCCGTCCTTAACGGGCATTTTAAGATCGCAGAGTACTACATCGGGCATGGAATCGGGGATCTTATTCAGCAGGTCCTCACCATTCTCGGCTTCCATTACGAATTTGATATTGGTATACGGCCGCATGGAAAGGATCACTCCTTTCCGGAATATCTGGTGGTCGTCAGCTATTGCGACTTTTATTTCACTCATAATGATCGGTTACCGTAAAATTACGGAAAAGAAAATGTAATAAGGAAATTGCGATAGAAAGTTTATAAGCGGTGACGAATGAATTCTTTGTGGCGGACATGGATCTATATGGCGGGTTCACGGGGCACTTCCAGTGTTACTTTATAATAGGTATGGCTGGGATCGATCTCAAAGAAGATCCTTCCTTTGAGCACTTTCATGCGGCTGGCAATATTCTTTAATCCCAGTCCTAATGCGCTATGGTTCAATTTTTCAAAGTCGGCCTGTACGATACCAGTTCCATCGTGGTGCAACCTAAAATACATATGGCTTCCGCTATTGTTTTGCGTAAGGTGTATAAAGCCGGCGTTACTATGCTTGATGATATTATTCACCAGTTCCTGGATAACACGGAACACCAATAGCTCCTGGTCTACTTTCAAGCGTACACGGTAATCATGAAAGCGGGCGCTGGCATTTAAACTACCGCTACCACTTATCTTTTGAAACAGGTCATTTGCTGCACTTTCCAAACCAAAGTTCTTAAGCGTTGGTGGCATTAGGCTATGGCTGATATTCCTGATCAGCAGGATGGCATCATCAATGATCTGTTTGGCGCTGTAAATACTTTGAAGTTGTTGTGCTTTTTCCTGGTTCACCAGGTTCTCATTAAGATACAAACGAGCTGTTGCCAACAATGGCCCGGCGTCATCATGTAGATCGGCGGCTATGCGATTGCGTTCTTCTTCCTGGAAGCGGATGGAGGCGTTTAGGAGAACTTGTTGTTTTTCTTCTTCAAGTCTTTTCAATTCGGAGTTATAGCGAATGACCTTGCGCTGATGAAAAATAACGAAGCCGACAATGCCAATAGCGAGCGTAAGCATGCCTAATGTTCCTAGGAACATTAATGGTGAGATTCCGCTAGAGCTGGAGGTCTGTAAAAAAAACATTTTTTTGTGGCTATCTATTTAGGTTCCTAATTGGGTCATAAGCATCAAATTCAGTTGATGTATCTCCGGGGAATTGGCTACTGGTTTTCTTTTCCCTTCTAGTGATACCAACACATAATAGGATATTCTTTAAAATGGTGACAGTGCTATATATTAGAGTGTATTGCCGTTGAAATTCTTCGTTATTAAAGCTATTCTTGGAATATAAAAACAGGAAGAAATTGCCAGAGAAGTTTATTATGAATGCAACGGATATCCAAAAAATTGCTCGTTGATATATCGGTTCCACCACCGGTTCTTGCATTACCTCAAAGAAAAAATAAATTATGAAACACAAAAGGAGAATGAACTCAACTATTAAGGGTATAAACGGCAAGGCGGGGACCTTTGCTACTAAAAAATCGGAAATGGCAAAGACAGTAAACGGAATTGCGGAATATACAAGAACCTTTTTGAGTACATTATTCTTTATATATAGACTAAAGAAGTATGAAAGCAGGGCATATTCTAAAATATTATAAATCCTTGTTACAAGAAAGTAGTATTCTTGAACTTTATAAATATACTTTAGTGAAAAACCAACAATAATGAGTACTGCGATTACGGAACAATACAAAAAAAATACCTTTCTTTCTTTTGTATTATTTTTTTGAATAAAATAAAGACAAAAGAAAAAAGGTAATAATTCTGTGAAGTAAGTAATATATTTTAGATTTTGCAGAATAGTGGGTTATTTTTTCAAAAATAACCAATGCTTCTTGAAATCAAAAATATAATTAACAGAAAAGCTGAGCGATCAAATCTACGATGTTTCCGAGCATTTTGTAAGGTTTTTTAGTGGTTTAAAGATTCAAATGAGATGTAAACTTGCACCAAAAAATGCCCGACAACAAAGGGTTAAATTAGTTTTTAATACCCTAAATTTGGGTAAACTCAATACCAGCTTGAATTACAGCATAAAAATGTGCACAAATTGTTCGGAAATTTCGGGTAAATATACGGGTGCCAGATAGTAAAATTACTATGGATAAGTTTAGTAACTTTACCTCGAATTTAAGCCCGAAGCGGGTATTCGTCCTATGGGAGGACTACGATAGAATGAGTAAAACTACGTATTAACGCTTTCTTCTTTTTGGCAAAAATGGCCCTACCGTGTATGGCTTCAAAAAAGGAAGTCATCGACGCTGGAATATTGGATTTATAAAACGGGACTTTTAAAAATAGTTGATTGACACGGGAATCACAAGCACAAACAGGTTTTTCGGGATAATTGGAATTCGCTAGTTCTATTGGATATTTGGATACTAATTCACTGAGTCCCTATGTCAATCAACTAGTACAAAAGTATAACAGCGCCAGGCCCTGCGCAAGAGCATATCTGCCCGATTTTGGGCCTGCGAGTTTTACTTTTTTTCGGGGATAAACGCAAAAATTAATCGTAGATCAACGTATCCAAAGCATCGTAATTTTACGAAGTAAAATTGCAAAAAGCATGATAATCAACAGCCTGTGGAAAAAATAGCTTTTAATTTCAATTGAGAAAGCAATAGCTTATACCGTGAAAGCCGTAACTTGAAGCGCTTATAAAAATTTATTTTGACCAATAACCATGCGTAACGACCACTTAATTAAGATCGCAATTGCCGATGACCACAAGATCTTTCGGGACGGCATCAAAATGGCCCTGGCAGGAAAAACCAACCTAAAAATGCTTTGGGAGGCCGAAGACGGCAAGGATATGATGCATAAGATCGCGATTAAGAAGCCCGAAGTGCTGCTGATGGATATCCGGATGCCGGAAATAGATGGCATCAACGGCATTCAGCTTATCAGAAAAGAATTTGAAGATATCAAGATCATCGTATTGACCATGTATGATGATCAGCAGATGATCAGCAAGATGATGGAAATGGGGGCCAACGCTTATCTTACCAAGACCACGGACCCCGAAGAGATCTACGAAGCCATCCTCACCTGCATGAATGATGATTTTTATTTCAACGACCTGGTGAATAATGCAGTGATGGGTAAACTCATGCAGAAAAAGAACGTGCGGCAGCACTATGGCACCAATACTCCGGTACAGTTCAATGAAAAGGAGTTGAAAATATTACAGTTGCTTGCCGAAGACAAGACCACTGAAGAAATATCGAAGATCATCTTTCTAAGTCCACGTACGATCGAAACCATCCGGCAGAATATGAAAACCAAGGTAGATGCAAAGACCATTGGGGGCCTGATCATGTATGGGATGCGGAATAAGCTGATCGAATAGACCTGTTGTTAAAATGTGATTATTCCATTCTTCACCGCGTATATCGCCAAGCCAACCCTGCTTTTTACGTCCAGTTTCTCGAACAGGCCATCACGGTAACCATCTATCGACCTCGGAGTGATCCGCATAGCCTGCGCTATCTCTTTGTAGGTCATTTCCGTGCTTGCGAGCTTCAGGAATTCTATCTCTTTTTCGTTAAGCAATGCCCTGTCGATGGATGAATGTGCGGCATGGCTTTTATGAAGAAAGGAAGCCAGTCTGCCCGTTGTGTTGTTTGAATAATAATACCCATTTTCAGCAACAGTCAGTAATGCTGCTTTTAATTCAGCAGGATGCACATCTTTTTTCAAGAATCCGCGTACCCCAACCTGCAGTAAACGTATTAATGCGATCTCTGAATCAAACATAGTTAGTATCAATATTTTAACATCAGGATAATTTTCTTGCAACCATTTTGTTGTTTGATAGCCATCCATACCAGGCATGTTAAGGTCCAGAACGACGAGGTGTGGGACATTGCCATTTTCAATTGCTAACATCAGGCCTTCTCCGTTTGCTGCCGCATCCACAACACAAAATTCATCAAACGTATTGATCAGGGAAGCTAAAGCATCCCTTAATAGAATGTGATCATCTACCAGAACGATCTTATATGGTTGCATTGCAGTCATGAAAAGGTACATCAACTTTTATCCGAGTTCCTATACCCGGAGAACTAATAATTTTCCATTTACCATTGAGAGTATTAGCTCTTTTTCTCATGTTGGTAAGTCCTGTGCCAGAATCCTTGGTTTGTTTTTGAGCAAAGCCCTTACCATTATCTGTAATAACTAAAGTCAGTTTTTCAAGCTCGTAATGAAGTTGAATATCGATAATGGTTGCTGATGCGTGTTTTACAATATTATTCAACGCTTCCTGAATGATCCGAAATAAAACCAATTCTTTGTTGGCCTCTAAGAAGATAGTTTCCCCAGTCACGTTTAGGTTGATATTATATAGCCCTGATTTTTGTAAATGCTTTGTTTCAAATTCCAATGCCCTGATTAATCCATTATTTAACACAACCTCAGAACTCATGCTTCGACTGACATCACTAAGGTCGTTGATTGCTTCCCCAATTAATTCGATAGAATCGTTAGTTTTTTGTAAAGATGTATCGGCATCCTTAAAATTAAGTGTATTTAAATACAACTTAGCCAAAGTAAGCTTTTGGCCGATGTTATCGTGTATCTCCCTCGATATGTTTTGAAAGGTTTGTTCTTGTATTTCCAATTGAGATTGTAAAAGGGCATTTTCATGCGTAATTTTTAATTCTTCTAGATCCTTATAGTATGTATTTTGTTTCTGCCTATACCGATATATAATTACAGTAATAAATCCAACTAAAACTAGAATTAATAAAGTAGAAGTTAGTACAAATATAAGGATGCTTTGTGTTGACGTATTAAACATTGGTAACCTTTTATAAAAAATAAATGCATGATTATTACTAGTAAATTAATTACGCAAAGTATTACGATTAATAACATAGAATTGTTTTGATTTTTAAGGTACTCACAAAGGGGAAATAGCGATGTGCTGAAAACAGCATAAAAAAATAAACCAATTACTATCCAAAATATGGATAATTCACTAATTTTTTTTACTGGATCATTTTTAAATAAATTGTTCAAAAATATCAAACAGTAAAGAACAAATCCCAGATTGCTAACTCCGGCTATTTTGTAGTTGGGGGTATCGAATTTGTTGATTATTGTCAATATTAACACTACAAGCAGTGAAGAAATAAACGCTTTTTTAATATTGTTCCTTGCTTTTTTCTTATTAAAATAACTCAGAAAAAAGACACCCCAAAAAATGTTTTCAATAAGCAAGATGGAGTTTTCGAAAATATTAATATAGATTTTTGATATTGAATAAATGTGATAATTCGTTATTGTTACCAGTGAAAGAATAAAAGCCGTCAATGGGTATATATAAAAAATTTTAAAATGGTATGGTATAGCTGTGCATCTTCTTATTGAAAAGGAAATTAGCGTTGAAAAAAGAATAACTATAGTCCCAACAATGATTTCTATCTTAAATATTTGGATCATAACCGTAATTAAATCTGAAACAGTGTTCTACGTTCTGTTACGCTTTTTGAACAATACTACTCTTTTATTAAAAAAAAAGAAAGGGAAAAATCTCCCCCAACTCTGTTGTTTTTCCCTTGCACAGTATTTTTTGATTCCGCACCTTTAATCTACCAAGTTAACCCGTACCCTATTTTTAGTTAATCCGTACTCTATTTTTTGTCTTTGAAGGCGGTGGGAGCACAATCCAGGCGGTTTGGCCAAATTGACGACCCCATCGATCATATTAGCCAGGTATATTATATGCCAGCCAAGATATCCCCAATAACATTTGCTTAGCGTACCTAAAAACCAAGGCCACGTATCTTTGGACAGGCGATTTACGTCATCCGCTACCCGATTTTTCTATGCTGGCCGAAGCTTATCCTGTTAATCAACGAAGTATTATGGTCTGTATTAGTCCGAAACCCGTGCGTAAAAACCCCATCCATAACATAGGGTATTTACACGCTTTATTATTTTTGAATATAATTTGAACTTGCACTCAGCGTTATAGAAAAGTTAATACCGATCCTTGTACCCAAAATAATACGCAATTATGATGTCGAATTCTAATTCTAACGAGCCTATAAAAGTGATCATCGCGGATGACCACGTATTATACCGTGCCGGCGTCAAGACCGCTTTAAGTGCAAAAAAAGACGTGAAAGTTGTAGCCGAGGCCGATAATGGCATGCACCTGTTGAATATGATCAAAAATATTCCTGCCGATGTAATTCTCCTCGATATCCAAATGCCGATCATGGATGGTATCAGCGCCTTGCCTGAAATAAAGAAGATCTGTCCTGATGTTAAGGTCATTATGCTTACCATGATGGACGATCATAGTATGATCACTAAACTGATGGAACTGGGAGCAAATAGCTATCTCACCAAGACCAGCGACAGCGAGATCATTTACGAAGCCATTAAAACCTGCTACGAACAAGAATACTATTTCAATTCCCTGACCAATAAAGCCCTGCTTTCAAATCTAAAGCAACGCAATGCGGCACCACCTCATAAACTTCAGCCGCAGGAAGCTCACTTGAACGACAAGGAAATGATGATCCTGAAACTGATGTGCGAAGAGAAAAGCACAAAGGAAATTGCGGACCTGGTTGACCTGAGCCCGAGGACGGTGGAAGCCATCCGCGATAAGCTCAAAGTAAAGACCGGTGCAAAAAGTACCGCAGGTTTGATCATGTATGCAGTGAAACATAAGATACTGAACGCCGAATTATAATTTGTGGTTTTTCAATAAATTCTCTAAAACTGTGATGAAGAAATGGGCCGTCTCTTTGAGGCGGCCTCTTTATTTTGGCTATTTTGCAGGATGAAGCATTTTGTATTCAACGGAAAGATATTTGCTGAAGGTTCACCAATTGTTGGTCCGGCTAACCGTGGCCTCCGCTATGGCGATGGCCTCTTTGAAACGATAAAATGCGTTAATGGTCAGTTACTCCTGGCCGACGAACATTTTGCCCGGCTCTGGAAAGGCTTACAGGTTCTGCAATTTACTATCCCAACGCATTTTACCCCGGAAGATCTTACGGAACGAGCCATTAATCTCTGCCGCAAGAATGGACACGAACGATCGGCACGTGTGCGCATTTCTATATGCAGGGGCGATGGCGGATTATACGACCCCGCCAATCATCAACCGCACTACATGATCGAGACCTGGGAATTGCCCCCAAGCAATGGTGAGTGGAACAGCAATGGTTTGGTAGTGGGGATCTATGATGAGGTAAAAAAAAACAACGATATCCTCGCCAACCTCAAACACAATAATTTTCTGCCTTATGTGATGGCGGCACTGCACGCAAAAAAACAACAATGGAATGATGCACTGATATTGA